>ERZ1034998.830-NODE-830-length-19317-cov-14.870418_pt1 | contig 19317 bp, 12 predicted proteins | sample MGYA00520621_ERZ1034998 | MGnify/ENA primary metagenome ERZ1034998 (study PRJEB33766, sample SAMN09781748) | gut metagenome | biome: gut microbiome | host: Homo sapiens | place: Madagascar | study: EMG produced TPA metagenomics assembly of the PRJNA485056 data...
AGAACCGGAAATTCATGATCAACTGCGGTATCGTCAACTCTCTGATCATTGTGGGTGCTGCCGTCTACCGCTACATGTTAGGCTTTAACAGTGCTTCCGATATGAAGAATTATCAGTTGCAGCTGTCCTGTATCATCCTGTGCTACATCTGCTATGTCATGTCCATCCGCCATCTGAACGAGTCCGATGGTGCCATGACCGACAGCATCAAAGCAGACCTTCACAGAGTGGTGACCACGGTAGAACAGGTCAAGACTTCCAGCAATACCATTCTGGACGGCATTACTGTCGTAAGAGAGCTGGCTTCCGAGAATAAGCACGGCTCCGATATCGTCATGCTGGGTATGAACGAGCTGACTGATAACAACAATATGCTGCAGGATCGTACCACATCATCCACACAGATGACCTCCGATATCCGTGCCCAAGTAGAAAATGTGGTAGCTCTGATCGGAGAAATGGTCACGCTCGTCGAAAAAACACAATCCCATTCCGGTGTCAGCGCGGAAGACCTGAAGAGTCTGGTGAATACTGCTGCTACCATGTCACAGCTGTCCACCGAGCTGGAAAATGTTCTGGAAAATTTCCGTCAGGAATTCGAAATGGTAAAACAGGAGACCGGCACCATAGAGAAGATCACGAATCAGACGAACCTGCTGGCATTAAATGCTTCCATCGAAGCTGCCAGAGCAGGAGAAGCCGGCAAGGGCTTCGCTGTCGTAGCGGATCAGATCCGTACCTTAAGCACCGAGACCCACGCTTCCTCTGAACAGATCAGAGATGCTCTCTCCCGGTTGGATGCTACCTCCGCGAAGATGACCTCTTCCATTGAAGAGACATTAAAGCTGATCCAGATCACTCTGGAAAAAGTAACGCAGACCGGAGATAACGTAAATCAGATCGCTTCTGATTCCGCGCAGCTGGGCAATCACATTCAGGTTGTAGATAATGCCATTAAAGAAGTAGAGAGCTCTAACACTCAGTTGGTATCCAATATGGAGCAGGTATCTAACATCGTGGACACCATCACAACCTGTATCACACACTCCAGCCGGACCAGTGAACGGATGCTCAGCAAGTATCAGGAAACCGCAGACAATATCAATACCATCGAAGATGTCATGGAGAACATGATGTGTGATCTGGGTATCGGTGGTTTCATGGGTATTGAAGACGTCAAGCCCGGCATGAAGATCGACTTGCAGCTAGTCGGTCAGGAGGATGCCAAATATCTTGGGGAACTGATCGAGCAGATCCCGGAGGGGCTGCTGGTATCCTGTCAGAAGAAGCTGACTATTAACGGGTCTGCTTCCTGTATGCTGCAGGTCACCGCAGGTAATATCCTGTACTGTTGGGACAAAGCGGCCATTTCTCCTGCTCCCGAAAGCGGTGAACATGCTTTCAAGATTACCATTACTACCAGACCCAGGATCAACAATAGACGCAAATACCCTCGTATGGATCTGAATAATACCTGTACTATTAAGTTCAAGAATTCCGATACGGAATATGCAGCTACCATGGAAAATATCAGTGCCAACGGATTCGCCTTCCTGGCTACAGACAAGATATTCACCCAAAGCAAAAATGCAGAAGTCATTATCACGATCCATGATTTTGCTCTGCCGAATCATAATAAGCTGGAAGGTCGCATCATCCGCTGTTCCGACGATAACGGACTGTATATCGTCGGATGCCAGATGCCGGAAGATAATTTCTATATCCTGGAATATGTAGAGAATAACTTAAATAAATAGAATTCCTGTGTAAACCTAGGCACCCAAAATGCCCATTCATTTGAATATGAATGGGCATTTTTAATGTCGTTCTTTACGGTTTCAGGAGCCGGGCGATCAGACCCTCAACCTCCTGAAGCTGTTCTTTTGTGCTCTCTTTGTGGCTTTCCTTGCGGTATTTTGATGGAGACATGCCCTTCATGGCATGGAACGCCTTGGTAAATACCAGCGCATCACTGTAGCCACAGGACAGGGCAATGCTCTCGATAGGATAATTCGTAGATTCCAGCAACTCTCTCGCCTTGGTGATACGGAAGGTGGTGAGGAACTGCTGAGGCGACATTCCCAGATAATTCTGGAACAATGTATATAAATAACTGCGGTTGATACACACATAATCTGCCACATCCGTGACCTTAATGGGGTTACAGTAGTTACTCTGGATAAAAGATACCGCCTTTTTCACATACTGGTTCCCCTTATCCTCTTCCTCTCTGGCTACCACACCGGCGCTGTCTGCGATCACAGACAGGAATACTCCCAGCAGTCCGTTCCGGCGCAGATCATCCGCGATTCCAAAGGTATTGTGTTCCATCATATCGCGGACAATAGAATACAGCTCCTCTGATTTATCACAGGAAAAAATAGGATGCCTGTCTGACAGTCCCATGCTGTGTAAATACTCTTCCGCGCGGCTCCCGGCGAATCCCACCCACAGATAACTCCAGGGATCCTTCGCATCCGCCTGATAGAAAGCCAGCTCGTTGGGCTGGATCAGAAATCCATACCCGGCCTCCAGCCGGTATTCCTTGTCATGGAACCGGAAATGCCCCTTGCCGCTTAAGACATAGTGGATCAGGTAGTGCGGCTTGGATGCCGGTCCGAAGCTGTGCAGTGCTTCCGTCTGAGAGCACCCGCAGCAATTCACATACAGACTTCCTGTTTTGTCATTGATAAAGTCCAGCTTAAATGCTTTTTCCATGGCAATTCCTATCCTTTCCCATCGGTCAATTCACTATAATCCCGCCGTCCTCATCAAACTCCACACAAAAAGCACTGCTGTATTCGTTCATACGCTGCAGGATCCTCTGCTTATCCTCCCCCGTTGCCGGCGTCGGTCGGAAATCATTCCTTGTTTTGACAGAGCTTACCATACAGGGAATGATCCGGGCGTTCTGATCCTCCACCTTTTCCCCGTTCTCAAAAGTAAATGTCTGCTGGAAGATCATGGTGTCCTTGTCCTCCGGATTCCGGTTGGCTCCGAAGCAGAAATTTGCCAGGCTGTAAATGATATATCTGCCCTTGTATTCCTCGATTCCCTGTAACACATGGGGATGATGACCGATGACCAGATCCACTCCCCAGTCAATGCATTTTCTGCCAAGCTGTTGCTGATAATTTTCCGGATAATTGTCTTTTTCAATACCCCAGTGACAGCAGGCGAGGATCAGATCCACGTTCTGTTCCTGCAAGACTTCGATATTATTCTGAATCAGTTTCTCCGCCTGTGCGCCCCATTCCACTTCATTGACGGAGATAATGCCGATCTTCAGATTCCGCTCTCCGCCGTGGGCTGCCGCACTGTCCGGGATCTCATAGATGCCTACATTTTTATCATAGGCATAGACAATGCCCTCCTGCTCTAATGCCGCCACCGTATCCCGGCTGCCCTGTTCTCCATAGTCCAGTCGATGATTATTCGCAAAACTGACCGCCTCAATGCTGCCTAAGGTCAGCAGATGCACATATGCCGGATCTCCCTTGATGCAATAGGTCTGCCCCTCGCGCATCTGTTCCGATGTGGTCAACGGCCCTTCGAGATTCACGATGGTCATATCGTCCGCCTCGAAAATATCTCTCACATTCTCAAAAAAATATCCTTCATCCTCCGCCTGATCATACGCCTGACGGAATGAATAGCTGTAATCCTGTTCCCGGTGGTTGCCCAAAGTCACATCCCCTGCCGCGGAGATCGTGATCGTACAGCGTTCACCCGTCAAAGTATCCAAATCCCCGGGCTGTCCCGATTCCGGCAATGCAGTATTGTCACCGTCCATACTGTCGGTCTTTGATGCCTCCCCGACATTCTCAACGGTATGATCGTTCTGTGCCCCGGCATTGTAATTGTAACCTCCGATAGGCTGCGCCAGTTCTTCCCGCCCCGGAATACAGACCTGCTGTGTCAGATCATCCCCGCAGCCGCTAAGCGCTATTACACTGACCGCACAAGCCAGTGCCACAAACCGCTTTTTTCTCTGCCCCATAAAAGTTCTCCCCTCGTTCTACCATATATGACGACAGTGTCACTGTTACATCAGTCAGCAGTCTCTGTTGTCGCAGTGCTGTCTCCCGTTCCATACAGATTCTCCTGCAGGAATTTCTTATTCGCCTCGAAATCCACCTCCAGCACGGACATTTTACGATGGGTCGCATCCTTATATGTGCCTTCAATGGGAATACTGTTCTGTATAATATCGTATGTCAGGATCTTCGGTGCCATAAGACTTAACCGGTAACACTCCGCCTGGGTCAGGTTCGTGGTCAGATTCGGCATGAGTCCGTCGATCAGGCCCTTTGGATTCGTGAGTACACCTTTAGGCAGCTTATGAATGACCTCTGTCAGCACCTTTCTCTGTCGCTCGGTTCTGCCGAAATCCGTACCGATATAACGGTTTCTGCAATATGCCAGCGCCTGGGCGCCGTTCAGATGCACCATGCCTCCGGACAGGTCATCAAAATAGTCCGTTCCCTCCGGTCTACCCAGCAGGATATTATATTCTACCAGGTAGCCGTTCACGTATTCCACTTCCTTGCCGGTCAGCTCCAGATCCACGCCTCCGACCGCATCTACGAGATTTGCAAATGCCTCAAAATTCACCAGCACATAGCGGCTGATATGAATGTCAAAATTCTGCTCGATGGTCTGCATCAGCAGCTCCGCGCCGCCATAGGAGTATGCCGCATTCAGACGATTGTCCTTATGCCCCGGTATCTCTACATACATGTCACGGAGCAGAGATGTCATATATATCTTTTTCGTCTTGTTGCTGATAGACAGCAGGATCATGGCATCGGATCTGCCATCCTCCCCGTTCTCACGGGAGTCGTTACCGATCAGGAGAATATTCGTGACCCCTTCTTCCTTCATGGGAGAGCTTGCCACGGATTCGATCTCTTCGTAATTCATCTCCGCATAGACCTTACCCACCAGGACGTACAGCCCTGCTGCCAGAAATACCAGGATCAACGCCACTGCGATCAGGAAGCGTTTGAAGCTGGATTTTTTCTTTTTTCTGCCGCTCCCGGCTTCCTTTTTGTTCCCTTTTCTGCTCTTCTTATCCGTTTTCGTGTCTATCTCCTCACGCTTCCCTGATTTTTTTCCGGAACGTTTTTTATCTCTGTAGTCTTCGTAATCCTCGTATTCGTCCGCATAGTCCTCCCGTCTGCTGCGTCTGGTTCTATCGGATGCCGCTTGTCTGCGACGATCTGCATTACTGTTACTGCGACCACCACCATTACGATTCTCTGAAGTCTTGCGCGTCGTCTCTCTGCGGGCTGCCTGTCTCTTACGATACGCGGGATCATCCCAATCCTCCGCATAATCATCCTCTCTTGCTCGTCTTCCGGATCCGATCACGTCCAGTTCCTCCTCATCCTCGTCGTCCTCATTCATGTCAAACATCTGTGGAGCCGGACGCTCTGCTGTCCGCCTTCCGGTCCCGGACTTCCCACTGCCGGAGCCGGACGTCTGCATTTCCTGCAGTTCCTGCTGTAAAAAGGCTTCCAGACCTTTTTGTATATCTTCCATCTCCTGAATGGAGTCTCGCTCTCTGTCACTCATGTTGTACCTCATTTCCACATACCGGCACCGGTACGTTCCTTAAGTCTCTTTCCTATTTGTCTCCTAGAATACCACACTCCTTTGTATTTGTCGCGGCAGAAATCCTTAATATTTGCTTAAATGTTGTCTCGCATTTTTTAAGACACACTTTCTATGGCAATAAAAAGAAACTGTCTACGGCAGCCACAAGATTTTCTCTTGTATGCTTTCCACAGACAGTCTCTGCATTTTTGTTATCTTATATCATTCTATTTATGAGCGATCCTCGCATCTATGTAGTTCTTCAGAGATTCCACGGTCTCCTCCACACCCAGCCTGCTGCTGTTGATGGACAGGTCGTAGTTCCGGGAGTCGCCCCATTTTACCTTACAATGGCTGTTGTGGTAAGATTTTCTGCGACGATCCTTCTCGATCATGCGCTCCTGTGCATGTCGCGCATCAAGCTCATAGATCTGCATAATACGCTCGATCTTGGCTTCTTTGTCTCCTAATACGAAGATGGAGATCAGATTCGGATTATCCTTCAACACGATCTCTGAACAGCGTCCTACGATCACAAAGGATTCTCCTTCCTCTGCCTTTTTCTTGATATAGTCGAACTGCATTCTCGCCACATTATCTGCCGGAGAGCTGTTCATTCCCATCACGCTTCTGTACAGGAATTTGTTACGTCTCTTTTCATCGAACTCTGCCAGCTCCTTGCTGCTCACATTCATGCTTGCAGCCACCTCGTCTAACAGGTTATGATCGTACATTGGCAGCTTGTAATATTCTGCCAGCTTCTGTGCGATCTCATGTCCGCCGCTGCCGTACTCACGGCTGACGGAGATAATCAGTTGTTCACTCATGGGTCTGCCCTCCTTATAGTCTTACAGATATCTCGCATAGATCATTACCATGGAGATTACTATTACTATTATAGTCGCAGGAGCCATAACTTTGCAATATTTTCCCCACTTGATCATATGACCGGCTTTCGCTGCGGTAGCAATACCCACAACATTCGCAGATGCACCGATGGGAGTTGCACTTCCGCCGATATCGGTTCCCATGGCAAGCGCCCATGCCAGGATAGACAGATCTACACCCTGGGTCGCGGACAGACTGCTGATGATAGGGATCATCGTCGCCGCAAAAGGAATATTATCCACGAACGCGCTGGCAATTGCGGAGATCCACAAAATAATCGCGATCATCAGCATCAGATTACCGTTACTGATGTCACCGATGAAGTTCGCCATGACTTTCAGGATACCTGTCTGCTCCAGTCCGCCTACCACCATGAACAATCCGATGAAGAACAGCAGTGTCTTATAGTCGATCTGTTTGATCAACTTCAGGGCATCTCTGCCTGCGGCGATCAGCGTCACGATAGAGATAAATACACCGATGCAGGATACAGTCAGACCGGTCTGTGCATGGGTTACCAACAGTACTACTGCACACAGGAAAATAAAGGTGCTGATGATAAAGCCCTTTTTATCGGTGATCGCCTCGGAAGGATCCGGATAAGTCTGATTGCTGCCGGCTGCTGCCGCCTCGCTGGCACGCAGCTCCTTATGGAATACCAGGTAGAAATACAATACAACTACGACCAGGGAAATACCTGCGATCAGACCGGTATTGGTCAGGAAATCCGTGAAGGAATATCCCAGGGAAGTGCCGATGATGATGTTGGGGGGATCTCCACACATGGTAGCGGATCCGCCCAGGTTCGCGCAGAATACCTCTGCCAGGATCATAGGCACCGGATTGAATTTCAACAGCTGTGACAATTCAATCGTGACTGCTGCCAGGAACAGAATTACGGTGATACTGTCAATGAACATTGCCAGAATACCGGATAATACCATAAAGGTCACGAACAGCGGCACTACCTTATACTTAACCATCTTGGCAAGGCGCATGCAGAGCCAGCGGAAAAATCCGACTCTCGCCATTCCCTCTACCATGATCATCATTCCCGCTACGAATACGATAGTCTCCCAGTTAATGCCACTGGAAGTCTCCGCGGACTGTCCCGCCGTATACCAGAAATGACTTGTAAAAAAGCTGCCTAAATTCAAGGTCTCCCACACCGCACTCATACTGTGCATTCCCAGTCCGAATACCAGCACCAGCGTCAGCAGACCGCAACCCAGTGTAATAACGTGTCTCTCCCATACTTCCAGAACGATCAGTATAAACATCGCTACAAATATGATTACTGCAAGTATCTGTGCTACCACTTTTCCTGCCTCCTCGTTAGTTTTTCTTATAAACGTACAAGACTAGATTGTATCTGAAAAAGCAGGGGAAGTCAATCATTCTTAAGAGTCTTCGCATAAATATTCCGTTAATGTTTTCCGGATCATTCATTACGGATGCTTTCGATATCGTTCTTACCCACATAGCGTAAGAACATCCGGTGCATATCGATACCACTCTCTCCGAAATATAATTTCATGTATTTCTCGCCGTCCTGACGAATGGGCAGTGTTACAACACGTTCCATGGTCTGACCTTCCGTGCCGTTAAGGGTCACGGTCTGTTGTAACGTATTGTTCAGGAACACGGAAATCGGCAGCTGCGCCAGTTCTCCTAACGTAGAACTCATCCGAAATACCAGCTCATATCTTCCGATCTTAGGAAAACGCAACTGGTATACCGCACTTGTGCCCTTCTTCGTGGACAGTCTTTCCAACGGAAGTTCTATCTCTTCGCCGGTCTTCGGCTCCGGCAGCTCCAGACGTGCCAGCACCTGTCCGCTGTCTCCTGCGCCCTCGGTACTTATCGGATTGTGAATCTCCGTGCATTCCTCTTCCTCTCTGTCCAGAAGCCGTTCCATAGCAACGGAACGTAACAGGAACCCACAGATATTTGCCGCATTCCGCGTAAGCTGTGCTCTGGTGAGTCTGCCGTCTGCCAACCCTTCTGCGGTATTGTCCCCCGCGGAGTTGGATGCAGCATCCGCTACGACCATATAGATATCGTTCTGTGCCCGCACCATGGGAATCGTCTGTCTGCCGGAGCCGGGCTCACCCTCCTCGTTGATCTTTGCCCACCAGTCAGTCATCACAATACCCTGATATCCCCATTCCTTACGCAGAATGGTCGTCAGGAGATCATAGTTGCCAGCTGTCCACAGTCCGTTTACCGGTCCGTAAGTAGACATGATGCTGTAAGCGCCACCCTGTTTCACCGCGATCTCAAAGCCCCTCAGATAGATCTCTCTCAGTGCTCTCTCGGATACGATGCTGTTGGCATCATGCCGTTTGAATTCCTGATTGTTACATGCAAAATGCTTGATAGTGCCGGTGACACCGTATTTTCCCATGCCGGTCAGTTGTGCTGCTGCCATGGTACCTGTGAGATACGGATCTTCCGAAAAATACTCAAAGTTACGACCGTTCAATGGATTCCTGTGGATATTGATGCCGGGTCCTAAGAGGGTGTCGATCTTATTCTTCCGAAGCTCCATGCCCTCCAGCTCATACAGCTCCTCCACCAGCTCCGGATCAAAGGTGCAGGCAAGCAATGTGCCATTAGGCAGAGCATATGCCATGGTGCCGCAGTCCATACGGATACCGGAAGGGCCATCCGAGCAGCAGGCTATGGGAATCCCAAATCTCTTCAGTCCTTCTGTCACTCCACCGAAGGCTGCTGCCGTGCCCGGAGTCACTTTCGGGGAACACATGCCCTCTCCGCGGGTCATACAGATCAGATCTTCATCCGACAGCTGTGTCAGGAACTGCTCCAGCGTGATTTTTTTATCAGAGACATCCGCCAGCTTCCATCCCTGATCTCCCACGTATTCACTGTGAGTGGGTCTCTCCTGCGAAATACGTTCTGCCAGATCAATAGTCCGTAAAGGAGCGTCCTCCCAGTTGGCGATAGCATGGTCCTTTTCCTCGAAAAAGAAGGGTTTTAAGCGTCTGAACGCCTGTACCGGTGCCATTGCTTCCGTCACCATCCGTACTATCCGAAGCTCTGTCAGGGTCGCCTTGCCAGCCTCTGCTGCGCTTCGCACATCGGTTCCGGCATAGAAGATATAGTCTCCCTCTTCCAGTACATAGCAGGATTTATGTCCGGTGACACCACTGTCATCATAGGAAGCATACTCCGTCAGCTCTGTTTTCAGCAGCAGTTCTTCTGTCTCACCCGGCTTCAGTTCTTCTGTCTTCGCAAATGCAGCCAGCTGGCGCAGAGGCTTTCCTAATTTCCCCTGAGGTGCTTCCAGATACAGCTGTACAGTCTCTCTGCCGGATACTCCCCCGACATTGGTTACTTTTGCAACTGCCGTGACTGCCATGCCCTGTACTGAGAATCCCAGGATCTCTGTCTGGAACTTCGTATAAGATAATCCAAATCCGAAAGGATACTTCACCTTATCTTTCGCAAAGGTCTCAAAATAACGATATCCTACATAAATATCCTCCGTATAGAAATTCTCTACCGGATCTCCGAAATTTTCCGTGGAAGGATAATCTTTAATATCTTCTGCAATCGTGTCACTTAATTTACCACCGGGATTTACTTTGCCTGTCAGAACGTCTACACAGGCTCTTCCGCCCTCCTGGCCTCCCTGCCAGATATAGAGTACTGCCTGCGGCTGATACCGGTCTACCCACTTCATATCTATAATATTACCGACATTCAGTACCACAATCGTATGCTCAAAAGCATGACATACATTACGAAGGAGCTCTTCCTCCAAAGCTGTCAGCAGATAGCTTCCCTCCGCCGCACTGTTATCCTTATCTTCCCCGGCAGTACGCCCGATGACCACGATCGCTGCATCCGACTGTCCTGCTGCCTGCACCGCCAGCTCTTCATCTACGGGCATCTCCTCCTGATTCCAGGGTTCCATGGCCCAGCCTTCTCCCATGTCAAAGGGATGATCCTTCAGCCACTCACGGTACACCTGCTCCAGCGCTTCATTTACCTGTATGGTTCCATCTTCTTTCAGGCTGTCGATGATATTCGTGACATAAGGAGCATTGACCATGCCGCCGGAGCCGGTGCCGCTCTTGTAATGCTCAAACTGCGTTCTTCCGAAGATCGATACCCTCTGCCCTTTTTGCAAAGGCAGCACACTGTCTTCATTTCGAAGCAATACGCTTCCCTCTGCTGCCACTCGTCTTGCCAGTTCCGCATATTTCTCATAATCCAAGATATATTTCATACGTTTGTCTGCTCCTCTCCTGTTTTATCCGTATTTCTGTCCGCACCCGGAATCCATTCCATGATCTTATGTGACTGCAGCTTTTATCCTATAATGATAGCACTAATTTCCTGATACATCCACAAAAAAAGCTCTTTTCCCTGCGGAAAAGAGCCCCAAAAAAGCAATTTATTTGATACCGGAGTGCATAAAGCTTTCCATGAACTGTCTCTGAAAAGCAAAGAACAGAATCAATAACGGTGCACATACCAGTACTGTCGCCGCACTGACATCACTCCACTGCATTCCTGTCTCGTAAGACATGGCGAACATGGCCAGCCCCAGAGACAGCGGACGCTTTTCTACGGAGTCCGTCATGACTAACGGCCAGAGGAAATTGTTCCATTGGAACGATGCCGAGATCATTCCAAAGGAAATATACGCCGGCTTGAGTAACGGCACATACACCTTCCACAGAATCTGGAACAGATTAGCTCCATCCATTTTCGCCGCTTCTTCCAGTTCGTAGGGGATCGTCTTGATGGTCTGTCGCACGATCAGAGTTCCCATGGCCGAAGCAAAAAAAGGAAGCATAATGCCGATCTTCGTGTCCGTCAGTCCCCATTTTGCCATCATGGAGTAATTGGGCAGGATCAATACTTCCGGTGCGATCATCAGCTGTGAAAGGAACAATACGAATAATGCTTTGGAGCCGTAAAAATCTATTCTCGCAAAAGCATAGCCCGCCAGTGTAATCAGTACGAACTGGATCACCAGCACTCCCACCACAATAAAGATCGTATTCCCGTAATATTTTCCAAAGGGCGCTGCCGCCAGTACTCTCCGGAAATTCTCCAGTGTAGGCCACGCCACAGCCGTCAGATCCAGGGTCAGTTCCCTGGGAATAAACGCAGTCCTCACCACCCACACCAAAGGGATCAGAGACACGGTCAACAATAAAAACATGACTCCGTAGACAAGGATCCTTCCCAGGTGAACCGGATGATGTACTCTTCCCCGCATCGGTGCCTTTACGGCAGAATATTTGATATCCATAATTTTCTCCATCCTCAATTATTATAATATGCTTTCTTATCCTGCACAAAAAAGCAGACACTGGTCACCACCAGAAGAACCGCTACCAGAATTACGGTCATGGCCGAAGCCTTACCGGTATCCCAGTAATCAAAGCCGGTCTGGTAGATATAAAACAGCAGTACATTTGTGGCATTGCCTGGGCCGCCCTTGGTCATGATGTAGAGGTGATCCACCATCTTGTATGCATTGGTCAGTGTGATGATCAGCACGTAGATGGTCGTCGGCTTTAACATGGGCCAGGTCACGCGGGTAAAGATCTGCCAGCCGTTGGCACCATCGATCTTCGCTGCTTCGAAAAGTTCTCTGGAAATTCCATGAAGTCCCGCCACATAGAACAGCATAATATAGCCTGCCTGCTTCCAGACCAGCATGACCATAACCGCCCAGATGGCTGTCTTGCCGTCTGCGAGGAATCTCCAGTTGGGATTGATATATCCCAGAAGACCGTAGATCGGCGTATAGATAAACATCCAGATATTGGCGGCTGCCACTAACGGGATAAATGTCGGATAGGTAAAGCCCAGTCTGGCTGCCGCTTTGCCCCATTTCAGACTGTTGGCAAACATAGCCATGGCCACCGCCAGTCCGATGCTTAACGGCACCGTAACGACCGCGATCTGCAGATTGTTCCAAAAACATTCCCAGTACACCTTATCCTGAAACAGTGCGATGTAATTGGAAAATCCGGCGAACACCGGCTGCATCACTGACAGATTATCCAGATAAAAGCTGCTGATAATACTTTTTACGATAGGATAGATCGTGAACACACACAGGAATACCAACGACGGAGCCAGCAGCAGCCAGCCGGTCAGCGTGCGTTTCCATTTGTTCGTGATCTCTTTTTTTAATGCGGTTTCGTATGCTTTTTCTTTTGCAAGTTCCTGTTTTCGGAGGGTTTCCCCGGCAGTCTCCTGTGGAAACAGTGCATCCGCCAGTACGGTTCCCGCTCCCAGATTTACCTGCGGCATCATTGTTTCTGCCATATTCATTCCTCACTTTGATTTCTCGATTTTATGGGGAAAAACCAGTCTGCTCCAGGACGGCAGGCTGGTCTCCTCACATGGATCGACATTTATGGGATTATTTGTAAGCCTTTAAAATGTTCTCTGCAGTGGTCTGTGCTTCGTCCAGCGCAGATTTCACATCCTTCTGATCCGTCATGACATAGGAGATGGCATCATCAATAGCCTTCTGCACTTCTGCCTGATTGTAGGTGGACAGTTCCGCATAACCATACTCCAGCTGGTCTCTTGCTACCAGGCAGTAAGGGAACTCTTCCGCATAAGCCTTCATGCGCTCGGTCTCATAAGCACTGGGTCTGGTGGCTACATAACCGGTATCAATACTCCACTGTGCTACTCTCTCGTCATCGGTCATCCATTTGATGAACTCGAAGGCTGCCTGCTGTCTCTCGGGAGATACACCCTTGAAAATGTAGAAGTTACCGCCGCCGGTAGGAGAACCGGGTGTCTCATCTGCAGGAAGCATTGCCACACCGAAATCAAAGGCTGCGTTCTTCTTCACATTGGTCAGGTTACCGGTCGTATGATACATCATAGCGGTTTTGCCTTCGATAAAGTCGGAAGGCGTGGTCGCCCATGCTACAATACCGGAGGGCATGGAACCATCTTCTGCCAGAGACTTCCAGAAGCTTAAGCCCTTGGCAGTTCTGTCATCGTTGTAATATACTTCGGTACCGGTATCATTCATCAGATTGAATCCGCTCTGCTGGGTGCAGAAGGTCTGTAACATCCAGTACGCATAGCCATCGGAAGGAATCTCAATACCATACCGGGAGCCGTCTGCCTTGGTCAGCTGCTTTGCATATTCCTTCATTTCCTCCCAGGTGGAAGGAGCCTTCTCCGGATCCAGGCCTGCCTCGCGGAAAGCATCCTTGTTGTAATACAGCACGATGGTACTTCTCTGCCAGGGAATACCATAGGTCGTCTCACCGTCACGGCTGTTCATCATGAATCCTTCATAGAAACCGTTCAGCCACTCTTTATCCGCATCGGTAGTGCAGAAGCTGTTGATATCTGCAATGGCATCCATGGCCAGCAGGGAATACAGGTCGATGGAGAACATAATGGCAAGATCCGGTGTATTACCGCCTTTGATGGCTGCCTGCACCTTGGTTCTTGTGTCTGCGTAGCTTCCGGCATATACCGGTTTGATCGTAATATTCGGATTCTCTTCATGATATTGTGCACACAGGGCATCGATCAATGCGTCCGGACCACCGCCAACAGATACCGGGAAATACATGGTCAGTTCCATAGGTTCTGCTGTAGACTGGGTACTGTCTGCCGCTGCTGCCGTTTGGACTTCACTGATCTGTGTGGTCTGCGCATTCTGTGCTGTTGTCTGGTTGTCGGTTGCGTTCTGTCCGCAGGCTGCAAGGGAAAATGTCATGATACCTGCCAGAACAAGGCTGATTAATTTCTTCATCTGCTTCTCCTCTGATTTCGTTTTTGTTTTCTTTCTCATCAATTGACATCTCCGATTATAAAAAAAGCCGCCGGCTGCTACTACCAACGACTCGTAAAAAAAAGTAAACGCTCCGTAAAACTTTTCGGAAGGAATTTTACATTGCAAGGATTGTTTCGATTTATTCCATTGTGCTATTCTTTTTTATTGGGAAATTTGAAATTGGAAAATAAAACAACAAGAGGAGGCTTTTATGTATAAATATACGAATAGATCGGTCTTTCCGGAACACACGAACCGGTACCGGGGAAATCTTCATTCCCACTCCACCAATTCCGACGGCTGCCTGACTCCCACGGAAATGGTCTCTCTTTATAAAAAGAACGGCTACAGCTTCTTATGCCTGAGTGAGCATGACTATTATACGGATCTGCGGAGTGAATTCGACACCGATGGCTTTATTCTTCTTCCCGGACTGGAGGCCTCCGTAAAATTATGCGATGCCGAAGGCCATCAGGTGAAGACACATCACATTCACGGAATCCTGGGTAACCGCCAGATGCAGGAGCAAGCCGGCAGCCGGTTATTCACGTCCGGAGAACGTCTTACGGTCCCTGTCTATACTACGGATTCCTGGCCCGGTGTCAAAGCTGCCCAGGACAGGATCGATCTCCTTCGTTCCAAAGGCTGCTTTACTACCTATAACCATCCGCTGTGGTCCCGGGTGGATCCGGAGGAAGTATGCTCCCTGCAGGGTCTCTGGGCCATGGAGATCTATAATCACGGCAGCGAACTTGGTTTCGGAGAAGGCCATACCACCTTTTTCTGGGAAAGGATGTTAAAACAGGGCAATTTCGTCTCTGCCTTCGCCTCCGATGACAATCACAATCCTCCGGAATATTTCGACAGTTTCGGCGGTTACGTCTGTGTCTGCGCCGAATCCCTGGATCACGAATCCATTGTAAACCACTTACTGGCCGGGGATTACTATTCTTCACAGGGGCCGGAGATCTGCCAGTGGGGCATCCGGGAAGATCACGTCTTCGTAGAATGCTCTCCCTGTTCCAGAATCTCCTTCGTGACAGACGGGCCGACCTATAACAGCCGGATGCACCTGATGCAGGCGACCCCCCTCACCCATGCCGAACATCCCCTGAACGGTACGGAGAGCTATGTACGGATCGAATGCACCGACGAAAAAGGGCGGATCGCCTGGACAAATGCGATCCGCCTGTAAAATCGTCTCTTAGAGAATGATCCGGACAACAAAATCCCCATTCTCCATCAAGAACTGGTATTGTCCGTTCAGCTTTTCCACATAATATACGATGCTTCTGGCCCCCAGTCCGTGTCCGGATCGCTCCGTGACCGGGATTCCATCCATAAATACCGGCGGCGTCTGCACCGGATTTTTCACCATGAGCAGCAGATGCCCTGCCTTCTCCGACAGAGACAGTTCAATCCTCCGTCTGCTCTCCGGCAGCTCCTGTACTGCATGCATAGCATTTTCCAGTACATTGGACAGGATCGCGCAGAACATCATTTCCGAGCAGGAAAGCTTTTCTCCGATCGTGACCTGTGCATCCCAGGGAATCTTCTGCTCCTCAAATCGGGTATTATATGTAGATAGCACTGAATTCACCATTTCATTCTTACAATATGCCCTGATAATGGTATCATCATAGGTCTGACTGACCTCATTGAGATATTCCAGGGCTTTTTCACAATCTCCCTGTTGGATCAGTGTCCGCAGGACGGACATATGATGTCTGGTATCATGCCGCAGGATCGACATCTTTTTCTCGCTTTTCCTTGTATTGTCCATCTCCGCCTGAAAAGAGTTCATCTGCATACAGATCAGCTCATTATACTGCTCTGCCTTGCTCTTCATTTCGTATTCTCGGAAATATATCAACAAAAAGAACAGATAAGCCAGACAGATGGCAAAACCAAGGAACTCCGGTACCGCTCTGTTGCCGGTATATAGCAGGCTGGAGAATTTCGTCGTGGCATAGTCAAAAATATAATACACCAGAGGCAGACTTCCGATGATCAGCAGCTCCCGGTCCGTCTTCGCAAACAGCATTGCCGTCGTCTGGCAGACATAATGGTACAGCACCCAGAATACTACCAGCGTCACCACGATACGACAGGCATAATAGCACCACTCTTCTCCTGTCACAGACAGTGCGAGCAGTCCCATCCAGTTACTGCACTGACAGCATAGATATGCCGTAAATATGGAGATCAGGGACGGCAGCGGTCTGAATTTATAGTAGAGCACCAGCATCAGCAATAGCGGCACGTGAACGATCAGCGGGTATATCTGATCTACCATCTCCGAACCCAGCAGAGATACGCAGACCATATATAAGCCCCCGGAAATCACTGCCAATAACAACAGCCTCCATACATTCTTTTTGTCCTTCTTCACACCCAGGAAAAAAGCCGACAGGAAGATGCCGAACAGCATAGTCGTAATATTATGTGTATATATCAGAATTTCCAGTATCATGGGAGCTCCTCACTTTTATTTTGTAAGTTCTTATGTATTATTCTATGCATTTACGGCATGCTTTTCAAGTATCGCTTTGTCAGCTTTTCACTTATTATTCATCCCGTTTATTTTTTGGCAAATACGATTGTCCCTATCACAATTAAGATAGCTGCGCATACCATCAGCAGACCACAGTGTTTGACATTGCAGGCGTGCTATGTTAGTATTTATTTAATTAGTCCAGGCTAACTATTAGGAGAGAAATACTTATGAAAATCTACGGATTCGGAGATAAGAATAAGCCCACTATTATGTTGTTCCCGGGCACTTGTTGTTACTGGAAGACAAATTTCGGACATGTATTGAAGCCGCTGCAGGAGCATTTTTATACAATGGTGGTCAGTTACAGCGGATTTGATGACACAGAGAATTCGACATTCATCTCAGAGCTGGATGAAGTGGAGAAGATAGAAAAATACATCAAAGATCATTTGGATGGAAAGATATTCGCTGCCTACGGCTGTTCGCTGGGTGGCTCAGTTGTCTCTCTGCTGGTGGGACGCCACAATATTCACATCGAACACGCCATCATTGGTTCCAGCGATATGGATCAAGCACCGAAATGGCTGGCTAAGCTGGAGACTGCGATTATGCTACCGATGATCTATCCGTTCCTCACCGGCGACGAAAAATGTTTTATGAAGAAAAGATCAGATAAGATGATCGCTTCCGGAGGCGAACGTGCGGAATATATGAGGAAGTTCATGAAGGTCATGGGGTTGGATGGCAGCCGGGATCTATCCTTTATCTCTAAGGAATCGATACGGAACCAGTTCTGCACCGATCTGTATACCCCCGTGGGAGAACAGATCAGTGCCCCCGGTACCACGATTCATATCTTCTACGCCTTGAAGATGGGCGAGAAATACCGGGAGCGTTATCTGAAATATTTTGCGAATCCGGACATTCGGGAATTCGATCTGCAACATGAAGAATTGCTGCTGGATGCCGACCGCTGGACGAAGGAAGTGTGCTCCGCCTGCGGAATTCAGTAGGATATTACGGCTCCGCTTTCAGGACGAGCACTTCCTTGCCCTCTCATCACAGACCCTGAATTCCATAATAAAAGCGTTCAGTATCAGACTTAAATACTCTCTTTTCCAAGAAATAAATCAATTGCATTTATATGGTGCACGCCCTCTTGCTGATCACGATATTTATCCAGCGATATAATATATCTCGGATATCCGTCTCTAATATCTCTAAATGGTCTATATTCTCTTTCTTTAATGCGTTCTGTAGCCTTTTCATCTTCTCCATGCAACGTATATGCAACTTGAACATACGCATAATTCTGCTTTTTATCCCTTACAATAAAATCACATTCTAATTTTCCGATTTTCCCGATACTTATTTGATAATCATGACTTGCTAAATACAGATATACGATATTTTCCAAAGATGGTCCAAAACTAAATCTATTATCCGTGTTCATTGCAAAATAAATTGCCATGTCTGCAAGATAAAATTTCTGATCTCTTTGTAAGGCCTTCTTACTTTTCAGGTCAAATCTATTACACTCATATACTATTTTTGCTTTTTTTAAATCCTCAATATATCCACGGACGGTGGAAGGTTTTGTCGAAAATCCCTCATTTTTTAAACACTCCAAAAGATTTGTTATCGAAAAAGGTGCTGAATAATTGTTCAGCAAAAACGATTGTACTCTTTCATATACCGAGATGTTAGAGATTCTTTTTCTCGTTTTTACATCCTTTTCAAAAATTTCTTCTATAATCCCTCTTGTATATGTTTGTCTTGTATTCACATCCGGAAATTCCAAAGTCTTAGGAAATCCACCATTTAAAATATATTCGTTAAATTCTACATCCATATCCGAATCTATTTTTAGATCATAGTACTTTTTCATGTCTAGATATTCACAAAAATCTAAGGTATATGTCTCAAATTTTAAATATCTGCCTGTCAATTTTGTTGATATTTCATCACTGAGCAAATAAGAATTCGATCCCGTAAGGAATACAGAGTATCCTTCTTCTACATATGCCTGTACTACACTTTCAAATCCGATTACATTTTGAACCTCGTCTATAAACAAATAATGAAATCCATCCCCTTCTATCATTTCTTCAATTTTTTCTTCTAATTGTTCCGGCAATTTAATATTTTTAAATCCCCGCTTATCCAATGGAATATATATAATCTGTGATTCCTTCACCCCTTTTTGGTAAAGTTCGTTTATAATTCCCTTTAATATAAATGACTTACCACATCTTCTAATTCCTGTAATCACTTTAATAATATCGGATTCATAAAAAGGACGAATTCTTGTCAAATACTTTTCTCTTGGATACACATTATGGAACATATTCTCAACCCCTTTCTGACTATATTATATCATTAAATGCCTTTTCATGGTACTGTTTTTGCATTCTTTTCTTTTTTAGTACCTTTAAAAGGCATTAATTATGTCAGCTTATAGTAAGTTCATAGATGCTTTTTACAGCTTTACTTTTACAAAATCATGTTCCATGGCGGGAAGCACCTTTTC
>ERZ1034998.837-NODE-837-length-19133-cov-20.880753_pt1 | contig 19133 bp, 10 predicted proteins | sample MGYA00520621_ERZ1034998 | MGnify/ENA primary metagenome ERZ1034998 (study PRJEB33766, sample SAMN09781748) | gut metagenome | biome: gut microbiome | host: Homo sapiens | place: Madagascar | study: EMG produced TPA metagenomics assembly of the PRJNA485056 data...
CCTGCCTATTATCTGCAGAGTTATCAGGAGAATGATAACTGCCTGTACCGGATGACACAGACAGCAGAAAGCAATGCTGTTAAGCCGGGCGGTGCAGAACGGTTCGGCGCTTTCTCACGGGAAGAACTGGAACAGATGACGGAACTTGCCCGGAAGCATGTGGGGAAGGTTGTGCTGCGGGGCGTGGAATAAAATAGAGAGATGGCTATGGGTTGTCTGAAAAGACAACCTATTTTATTGATCTCTATTTCTTTTTTCATATGAGTTTTACCAAGACTAAGATATACAATTTGATATGTTTTGTATTGAAAGCGTTTACTTTATAAAAACGGTAACGAAATACCAAAACTGTGCATCTTTGCGAAAAACAGAAACCTGCGCAAAAATAATAGCTAAAAATTGCTCAAATAATCTATGAAATACTTCCAAAAATAATCAAACTGCACAAAATGGATTTGATATTGTGACCAGACAGTGTTAGTATATAGTACATAGCGATGTAAGTGTTTACATTGTATACGTTTATAATCGGAGTAAACGGAGGTATGGAAAATGTTTGGTAGTAAAGGCAGAAAGGAAAGAAAACGACTGATAGCACTGCTGCTGGCAGGAACTATGGTGCTGTCGGGAATGGGAATCAGTCCCATCTCTGTACAAGCAGAGGAAACGGCTGTGGAGCAGGTGCAGGAAACGGAACCAGTGGAAGCGGTCGTAGAAGAGCAGGGAGAAGAGACGGTATCCGGCGGTGATGTTGAAGTGCCGGAAGTGGAAGAGACAGAAGTCTTAGAAACAGAAGAGATAAGTGAAGTTGCTGTGCAGGCAGCAGAAGTTACTGTACCTGTGGTACAAAACGCAGATGGAATATATGTGTTTGAGGCAGCAATAGATGCGATAATTTCTAAGTTGGAGAAAAAGGCAGCTATACCGGAAGGAAAGTATGGCACAGATAATTACTTTACACTTAGCGGAACCGCAACCAGAGGAAATAGCAACACATACTCAGCAGAATTAGGAAAAGCCGAAAAAGGAACCCTGAGCTTTACTGTGCAGGGAACCGCAAGCGTAACGATTAGCATAACAAGTACCGGTTCTAGTAATACTTCGGATTTTGCTTTGTTGAAGAGTGATGGAACAAAGGTGATTCCCGACGGTGAGACAACCGGAATTATCACTGTATATGGAACAGATCCTGTAAAAGAAGTTAAATATAGCAACCTGGAAGCAGGAACGTACCAGATGTGCTCTCCGAAGGATGGGAATAATACAGGAAGAGGTGTTAGAATTCTTTCTGCAAAAGTAGTGGATGTACCGGTAAGCGTTACAAAGGAATACGAATTTGATGCAGCAACAGATGCCATAGTTTCTAAGCTGGAGAAAAAGGCGGCTGTACCGGAAGGAAAGTATGGAACAGATAATTACTTTACTTTTAGCGGAACAGTAACTAGAGGAAATAGTAGCACGTTTTCAGCGGAAGTGGGAAAAACAGAAACCGGATGTATGAGTTTTGCGGTACAGGGACAGGCAAGCGTAACGATTAACATAACAAGTACCGGCTCTAGTAATACTTCGGATTTTGCTTTGTTGAAGAGCGATGGAACAAAAGTGATTCCCGACGGAGAGACAACCGGAATTATTACGGTATATGGAACAAATCCTGTAAAAGAAGTTAAATATAGCAAGCTGGAAGCAGGAACGTATCAGATATGTTCTCCGAAGGATGGGAATAATACAGGAAGAGGCGTTAGAATTCTTTCTGCTAAGGTATCTGACACAACAGGCGGCAGCAGACCTGCCAGAGCAGACTGGTCTACTGTAGAAGCGCCGACACTGGTCAGTGCGAAGCAGATTACTGACAAAAATGATATTGAAGTAAAAGTTACCGGTCTTGTCGGTTATGATGGTGCAGATACACTTGTGGTAACGATGAAAGATGAAGCCGGAACTGTAGTTAAGACACAGAGTGTTGCAAAAGATGGTAAGGACTTTACGGTTACATTTACACCGGAGAATTCTGGTAAGTATGTATTCAGTGTAGTGGCTACTCGTGACGGAGAAGAGAATAAGGCGGCTGAGAATACACTGGATGTTGATTTTGCATTGGTTTTAGCAACTCCTGTAATAAGCAGTGCGACCAGCAAGGGCAACAGTGCTGTAGAAGTAGTCTGGAGTGCAGTTAAGGAAGCGACAGGATATGCTGTAACTGCTACTGCAGAGGGAGAAAACGAAGTTTCAAAGGCAGTGACAGCTGGTGAAACGACAGCACTTTTAGAGGGACTTACCGTAGGAAAGACATATACGATCAGCGTAGTAGCTGTACGTGGTGAAGATAAAACGAAACCCGGGACAGCAACTGTTACAGTAACGGCTGAGGCACAGCGAGTATGGAGCAAATCCACATACGGTTCCAGTACGGATTCTAAGAATAATGGTGTTATCGGAAATGCAAATGACGGTAAGGTAACGGTATACAGTGAAGGTGGCAAAGGTAAGATTGTACCCGGATCTACGGATGGACTGACTTTCTATTATACGGCAATTGATCCTGAGACTGAGAACTTTACTTTGACAGCAGATATTCATGTAGACAGTTGGACGCTTTCCAATGGACAGGAAGGCTTCGGTATGATGGCTGCGGATGCAGTTGGCTCGAATGGTGATGGAACTGCGTTCTGGAACAATGCTTATCAGGCGATTGCTACCAAGGTTGAGTATTACTGGGATGGCGAGGACGTAACTACTGACAGCTCTGCCAACAAGATATCTATGAAGCTTGGTCTGGGTGCAATTTCCAGACTTGGTGTAACAGCAGATGATGTTGCTGCAATTAAAAATGGAACCATTACGATGCCTGCAGGTTATGTAAGTGAGACCACAACACTGGAGACCGGTGCGGCAGCTAAGGGCCCTGGCACTTATAATCTTGTGGGTAACTGGAATAAAAAGGCAGAGCCTACCGGAAACCTGGAGAATCAGTTGACTGATTTCCGCCTGCAGATTCAGAGAAACAACACAGGTTACTATCTGAGATATTTAGATAAGGATAACAAAGTAATCAAAGAAGTACGTTACTATGATCTGGAGAGAAATTCTTTGACCCAGATTGATAAAGACAATATTTATGTTGGATTCTTTGCTTCCAGAAATGCGAGAATTACTGTAAGCAATATTGATCTGAAGACGATTACCCCTGCGGATGATGAAAAAGCAGAGGAAAGAGAGATTGAATATGTATATCCGATCAATACGATAGAATCTCCTGTGTTCTCCAATTCTGCGGATTATAATCTGGTATACTATGGCAATGCTGACGGTACTCTGGTCGTGAAGGATCAGAACGGAAAAGAAGTCCTGAACAAGGAATTCAAAGCATTGACCAAGGAAACGGTAGCTCTGAAGTTGAACAGTGGCAAAAACGCATTTATGATCAACTTTATCCCGGATAAGGAATACAAACTCGGTGAATTTAAGTTAATGACTTCCTATGATCCGGTGACTATTAACCACACTGTAGAATATAAGACAGTAGAGAACAACAATATTTATGTGAGTCCGAATGGTAAATCGAATGCAGCAGGTACCAAGGATGCTCCTATGGATATCTACACGGCAGTGAAGATTGCTGCACCCGGGCAGAAGATTCTGATCAAGGAAGGAACTTACAATCTGTCCAGTACTGTAAAAGTAGAACGTGGAATCAATGGTACTGCAGATGCTATGATCTATATGATCGCTGATCCTGAGGCGGGCTCAAGACCTGTATTTGATTTTGGCGGAAAATGCGCAGGTATGGTACTGGCAGGTGATTACTGGTATTTCCAGGGATTCGATGTGACCAGATCGGCAGATGCCCAGAAGGGTATTCAGGTATCCGGTAACCATAATATACTGGATCGGATCAAAGCATATAAAAATGGTAACACAGGTATACAGATCAGCCGTTATCTTGGCACTGATCAATTTAATCAGTGGCCAGCTCATAACACAATTTTGAACTGTAGTTCCTACCTGAATGCAGATAAGGGTTATGAGGATGCGGATGGATTCGCTGCAAAGCTGACTGTAGGTCAGGGCAACGTATTCGACGGATGTATCGCGGCATACAATGCCGATGATGGATGGGATCTGTTCGCTAAAGTGCAGAGTGGTTCCATTGGAGTGGTAACGATTCAGAACTGTGTGGCATTCAAAAATGGCTATATTTTAGACGAGAATGGCAGAGAGATCAACGCCGGCAATGGTAATGGTTTCAAAATGGGTGGCGACAGTATGCCGGGAGCTCATGTGCTGAAGAACTCTGTTGCTTTTGCGAATAAGGCAAAGGGTATTGACTCTAACAGCTGCCCTGATATTAAGGTATACAGTAGCACAACGTTCGATAATGAAAGTTACAACGTAGCATTTTACACCAACACCGCTGTAAATACAGCATTTGCAGCAGACGGTATTTTATCCTACAAGGTATCCAACAAGGTGGCTGAGCAGTTTAAGCTGTTGGGAACACAGAATGCTGCAGATGTCAAAGGTGCTACGAATTACTATTTTGATGGCAGTAAGTCTGTCAATAATAATGGTAAGGAGGCAGCTGCTTCCTGGTTCAAGAGTCTGGATACAGCATCTGCTCTGAAGGATGGTGGTATCACCCGAAATGCAGATGGTACCATCAATATGAATGGCTTCCTTGAATTGACCGATGAGGTACCGGAAGGTGTAGGTGCAAGAATGTCCGGAAGAACCTCCGGGGACATTACTGTAACACCCGATGAACCGAAGCAGGATGACAGCAAATCCGATAACAGCACCAACGGCGACACTGGCAGCACCGGCAGTGCAGGCACTTCTTCCGCTCCGGAGACTGTGAACTGGAATGAAGTAAGCAGTTCAGTACAGGATAAGGTTACAGAACTCGCACAGAACCCCGCGATTGCAACGGTTAACATGAACGTGGTATGTACCGGTGAGGTACAGGTTCCGCAGAAGGTACTGAATACCATTAAGGGTACCAATGTAACGGTTGCATTCCATAGTGGAAATGGTGTAGCGATGAGTATCAGTGGTCAGGATCTGAAGAATAAAGATCTGTCTAAGGTTCAGAATATTGACCTGACAGTGGATCAGACGAGCAACAATATTCCTGCAAGTGTTGTAGCTGCTAAGACATCCGCACCTACAAGACAACTGGCGATTAAGGATACCGGCAGCTTTGGCGTGAATGTGAATATTCATGTAAATGTAGGTAAGGAAAATGCAGGCAAGACTGCAAACATGTACCGCTACAATGCAGAAAAGGGTCGCCTGGAGTACTGCGGATCCTTTACCGTAACTTCTAATGGACAGTCCATGTTCGCGTTAAAGCGAGGTGGTAATTATCTGGTAACAGTAACGGAACGCAGACCGTCCGAAAGCGTATGGTATGCCGAAGGCGATTACACAGTTAAGGCAGGAGATACGCTTTCCAAGATCGCACAGAGGAATCATATGACCCTGGCAGAACTGCTTCGCAGAAACGCACAGATCACGAACCGGAATGTGATCAGGGTTGGTCAGAGATTGAATCTGAACTAAGACGCGGGCACAATAAAAAGAGAAAAAGTATAAGACGGGAAATTGAAAACGAAAATAAAAACGAATGGTTTGGGAGGCCATTCGTTTTTATTTTTCCGCTGACTTGAAATTATAAATTCCAGTGCACAGGTAAATTCCACCGTATCTTTAAAAGTTGCCTGAAATCAAATGATTTTAGAGAAAAAATATTGGATTTCTGTTATAATCATAGTAATTCATGGCGAAATTCTCTGCTTTTTTGTATAGCAAACAAGCCACTGGAATGTAGCGTGTCAGACTAAAATCCACCGGACGGATATGATGCAGTTATGATGCAGGGATGGTATATATTGATAGTGGGAGGAAAATAGTGTCGCAGAATCAAATTTAAAATTTGATTTGCGATTCCTCCGACGGAAGGAATTGTCTACGGAAGGGAGATTAATATGAAGAAGAAATTATTGGCAACAATACTTACAGGACTGCTGCTTGCGCTTACGGCATGCGGAAGTCAGGAATCCCCGGTAATCCCGGAGGTGACCGGCAGCCCGATTGAGAACGTGAAGGAAACCGTGCAGGAAAATATAGTAACGGAGACGGCATCACAGCAGGAGACGCAGACCGAGACTACTGCAATCGGTAAAGTGGAGATTACCACAGAGGACTTTGAGGGCAGCAGTGATCCGGAAAATGCGGAAAGACAATACACCTATAACTATCAGGTGCCGACGATCACGATAGAAGGTAATGACGAAGCCCAAAGCAAAATTCAAAAGGATCTGAGTGATTACGTGGAAATGTTTTTGGATAGTGTGAAAAATAGTGAGTTTGGTACGGTGTATGAAGGAGAAATGAGCGGAATAACCAGCTATCAGGACCTGACGTTCCACGTGATCCGTGCAGATGACAAGGTAATCAGTGTGGTATGGGGCAATGAGGGATATGATCAGGGAGCACATGGCTGGTACATACAGGATTACAGAAATTATTATACGCAGACAGGAGAAAAAATTACCTTTGACAGTCTCGGAAACAGCTTCCGTGACAAAGCACTGGAACTGGTGACGAAAAAAGCTGCCGAGATGCAGGCAACGGATGACTGCTTCTACCCTGATTATGAGAAGAGCATTAAAATGGTAGTGCTGGATGGCACGGAAGACATGGATGCTATCTATCAGGAAATCTATGGAGCGGACATTGCAGGTACCGGCAATGGACCGGCAAGCCCGACCTTCAGCATTACGGGAGATGGATTCGTCTTTGAATCCGGGCAGTATGTACTGCAGCCGTATGCAGCGGGAATTGTTGATTTCGAGATTCCTGCAGAGGATTTCGGGGATGCGTTGACGGCGGATATTTTCTAGTATATAATAAAAACATCGGGAATGAGGTTCTCCTGGAAACTTAGGTTTCGAACCGCCGAAATAGGATTTTATTTGGCTGATGACTTCTGCAGAATATGCAGGGGACACCAGCCTTTTTGTTGGAATCCAAAACGTCCTGCTGCGAGAAAATGGAGGAAATTTTTATGCTTACATCACTGGGACTGATTTTTTTGCTGGGACTTCTTATGGCAGCAATCTGCCAGAAGATTCACCTGCCACGCATTATTGGAATGTTGTTTACCGGAATTATTCTGGGACCATATGTGCTGAACCTGTTGGATGCATCGATTCTGAATATTTCATCACAGCTGCGACAGATCGCACTGATCATTATACTTCTCAAAGCCGGATTATCTCTGGATCTGAAGGATTTGAAAAAAGTAGGACGCTCCGCAGTCATGCTGTCCTGCGTTCCCGCTACTTGTGAATTGCTTGCTTTTGTAATATTTGCCCCCGTGATCCTGAATATCGGCAGAGTGGATGCGGCGGTCATGGGTGCGGTACTGGCAGCAGTGTCACCTGCTGTGGTGGTGCCGAGGATGGTGCACCTTATGGAGAATGGCTATGGCACAGAGAAAAGTATTCCGCAGATGATCCTGGCAGGAGCTTCCTGTGATGACATTTATGTCATAGTGCTGTTTTCCACCTTTGCCGGAATGGCGCAGGGCGGGCATGTAAATGCACTGGATTTTGCAAATATTCCGGTGTCAATTCTGACCGGTGTGTTGTTCGGTGCGTTGGTGGGATGTCTGCTGGGACAGCTTTTTGAACTGTTATATCGGAAGGGCAGTTACGTGCGCAACAGCATGAAAGTCATTATTATTATGGGATTATCCTTCCTGTTAATGGCACTGGAGACGATGTTAAAGGGAACGGTTGCATTTTCCGGATTGTTAGCAGTGGTGAGCATGGCCTGTGCACTGAAGCTGCGGACACCTAAGGAAGTCACGGGCAGGTTGTCTGCCAAGTTTGGCAAGCTGTGGCTGGCAGCGGAGGTGGTGCTGTTTGTGCTGGTGGGCGCTGCGGTGGACATCCGCTATACTATGGAAGCCGGTCTTGCAGCGGTAGGCATGATCCTGCTGGCACTGGTGTTCCGGTCTGTCGGTGTGGCGTTGTGCCTGCTGGGAACGGAACTGGGTAAAAAGGAGCGCCTGTTTTGCATGATCGCTTATCTGCCGAAAGCTACCGTACAGGCAGCCATCGGCTCCGTACCCTTATCGATGGGATTATCCTGTGGCAAGATTATCTTGTCGGTGGCAGTGCTGGCAATCCTCATTACAGCACCGTTAGGTGCTCTGGGAATGGATGCCACATACCGGAAGCTGCTTCAGAAAAATCGAGAAAATAATACCATTTGACAATGAGAACCATTTTCGATAAAATGACCGAGTAAGAGGTTAGAATAAACTAACCTATGCTCGGTTTTTTATTTTCCGGGATTAAAGTAGAACCCCCGGCAGAGACCGGGATAAGAGAAAAGGATGGAACAATTCTATGATGATCAACAAAAGACTGATTGGTATTGTGCCGGAGAGCCGAAAGTATATTGCTGGAAATGTAGCACTGCAATGGTTGTCTCTGGTGGCAAATATTGTGATGATGACATCAATTACGACACTGTTGTCAGATCTGTATATCTATAAGGAGACGAGTACTGTGTTTTTTGACACAGTGATAGTGGTGTTGGCGACAATGTTTGTGCGTTTCGGTTGTGCTGCCGGGGCATCTAAAATGAGTTATCTGTCATCCAAAGAGGTTAAAAAGACCCTGCGCAGACTGATTTATGAGAAGCTCCTGCGCCTGGGAGTATCTTATCAGGAGCAGACGACAACTTCCGAGGTGGTACAGGTAGCAGTGGAGGGTGTGGACCAGCTGGAGACTTACTTCGGCGCGTATCTGCCTCAGTTTTTCTATGCGATGCTGGCACCGCTGACCCTATTTATCTATCTGTGCTTTATCAATGTGCCTTCAGCGGTGGCGCTTCTGATCTGCGTGCCCTTGATACCTGTGGCAATTGCGGCGGTGCAGACATGGGCGAAAAAGCTGTTGTCCAAATACTGGGGACAGTACACGGCATTAGGCGATACGTTCCTGGAAAACCTGCAGGGGCTGACCACACTGAAGATCTATCAGTCTGATGCCTATAAAAACGAAGAAATGAATGCGGAATCGGAGAAGTTTCGCAAGATCACCATGAAAGTGCTGACCATGCAGTTAAATTCCATTACTATCATGGACTTCATCGCTTACGGCGGTGCGGCACTGGGAATCATTCTCTCTGTCAGCCAGATGCAGGCGGGCAAAGTGAATCTGTCGGGATGCCTGCTGATCATCCTGCTTGCGGCGGATTTTTTCATCCCTATGCGTCAGCTGGGCTCCTTTTTCCATATTGCCATGAATGGAATGGCGGCAAGTGAGAAGATCTTTCGGCTGCTGGATCTGCCGGAGGGCAACGGTAAGGCAGCGGACGCGGATAATTCCGGGGGATTTACCACGGTACAGAGCAGGCAGTTCCCTGCGGATGGCGATATTTATTTAGAGCAGGTACATTTTGCTTATGAAGCGGACAGAGAGATCCTCCACGGCGTGGATCTGGTACTGAGCAGAGGAAAATTTACTGCCGTTGTGGGAGAGAGTGGATGTGGCAAATCCACTATTTCCGGCATCCTTATGGGCAGAAATGGTGGATATTCCGGCACAGTCCGGGTGGGGACGATGGATTATCATCGGATTTCAGAAGAAAGTCTGATGCAGAATGTCACCTATGTCAGCCATCAGAGCTATCTGTTCCGGGGGACGGTCAGCGACAATCTGCGGATGGGATGTCCGGAAGCTTCTGATGAGAAACTGTGGCAGATACTGGAAAAGGTGCGGCTGGCGGATTTTCTGCGGAGCGAGCAGGGTCTTAAGACCCCGGTTCAGGAGAAAGGAAGCAATTTCTCCGGAGGACAGTGTCAGCGTCTGGCGCTGGCGCGAGCACTGCTACATGACAGCCCGGTTTATATTTTCGACGAAGCGACTTCTAATATTGATGTAGAAAGTGAAAACGATATCATGGCGCTGATCCGGGAGCTGGCAGAGACCGGAGAGAAGACGATTCTGTTGATCTCCCACAGGTTGGCAAATGTGGTGAGTGCGGATCGGATCTACGTCATGGATGCCGGAAATGTCACGGAGCAGGGAACACAGGAAGATCTGCTTTCACAGAACGGAACTTATGCAAAACTGTGGAATGCCCAGCAGAGTCTGGAAAATTACGGGAAAGGAGGTGCCTGGGCATGACATCACAGGGAAAAAACACCGGGAAACGCAGTGGTTTTCGGGTCATGACAAAACTGATCGGACTGGTGAAACCGTTATCCGGATATATGTGTCTTGCGATTTTGGCAGGACTAGTGGGGCATCTGTGTGCTGCTTTTATTACGATCCTGGGCGGTTATGCGGTGCTGGCAGTGGTGGGAGTACAGGATAAGATCACGCCTTTGCAGGTATTTATTATGGTGCCTCTGCTGGCACTTCTGCGGGCGGGACTCCGCTACGGTGAGCAGTCCTGCAACCATTTCATTGCTTTTAAATTACTGGCGTTGATCCGCGACAAGGTATTCCACACGCTGCGTAGACTGTGTCCTGCGAAGCTGGAAGGCAGAGGCAAGGGTGATCTGATCGCGGTGATCACTTCGGATATCGAATTATTGGAAGTATTTTATGCCCATACGATCTCTCCTGCAGTCATTGCATTTCTGTTTACTCTTATCCTGTGCGGATTCATCGGCAGCTTCCATCCGCTGCTGGGGCTGCTTGCACTTGCTGCTTACATGACGGTGGGCGTACTGGTACCCCTTGCGATCTCGAAAGCGAGTGGAGACTACGGAATTCGTTTTCGTAACGGTTCCGGAGAATTGTCCGGTTATGTATTGGATAGCCTGCGGGGGCTGATGGAGACCATTCAGTATGGTCGGGGACAGGCGAGACTGGATAAAATGATGGCGAAGACGGATGGGTTAAGCGCCGATGAAGAGAAAATGAAAGCAATCACCGGCAGAAATACGGCAATCACTAACACGGTGATTCTGCTATTTGATCTGGCGATGCTATATGCTTCCGTGACATTATACCGAAGCGGCGCAGTGGGATATGAAGGAGTATTGATTCCTACGATTGCACTGATGAGTTCTTTCGGACCCTGTGTGGCACTGGCGGCGCTGGGCAGCACCCTGCAGAACACTTTCGCCGCGGGTAACCGGGTGTTAGATATTCTGGAGGAAACACCGGCGGTGGAAGAGATTGTCGGAAGACCGGAGATTACTTTTGAAGGAGCAACGGTGGAACATGTGACTTTTTCTTATGAGAATCCCCATGAAACCATCTGCGGCGACAGGCCCGCAGATGAGAAGACTGCCTGTGAGCAGACCTCTTCCGGGAAGAATACGCTAAGGAGCACGGCGCAGAATAATATTCTGACAGACATGTCAGTAGAAATTCCGAAACATTCTGTCGTCGGCATCACCGGACGAAGCGGAAGTGGTAAGTCTACATTGCTGAAACTGTTGATGCGGTTCTGGACAGTGAGAGACGGTGCGGTGAAGATCTCCGATACTTCGGTGGAAGATATTAATACAGTGAATCTCCGCAATTTGGAGAGCTTTGTGACCCAGGAAACCCATCTGTTCCATGACAGCATCCGCAATAACCTGCGCATCGCAAAGCTGGATGCTACGGAGGATGAGATGATCGCCGCCTGTAAAAAGGCATCGGTACATGATTTTATAATGACGCTGCCGAAAGGGTATGACACACCTGTCGGAGAACTGGGTGATACCTTATCCGGCGGTGAGAGACAGCGGATCGGACTGGCGAGAGCATTTCTGCATGATGCACCGTTAATGCTTTTGGATGAGCCCACAAGTAATCTGGATAGCCTGAACGAAGCGGTGATTCTAAAGTCTTTGCGGGAGGAAAAAGAGGACAAGACGGTAGTTCTCGTATCCCACAGAGAATCCACCATGCGTATCGCAGACCGGACTTATTCTGTAGAGAGCGGGCGCATGAGCTGATGAGAATATTACAATATAGAAAGAGATTAAGATTGAACAAGAATACACAAAAAGGAAACAAGATACAGGACAAGAGAAAACGTGAAAAGGAGATGGTCTCTGATATGATCCTGCTCTATTGCCGGAAACAACATAAATCCTTACGGAAAACAACCGGACTTGGGAAGACAGACCTCTGTCCGGAATGTGCCGACCTGGAAGCCTACGCCCGCATGCGTAGTGACAAATGCCCCTTCATGGAGACCAAAACCTTCTGCTCCAACTGCAGGGTCCACTGCTACAAGCCCGACATGCGGGAACGCATCCGCGTCGTCATGCGCTTCTCCGGCCCTCGGATGCTTTTCGTCCACCCGGTGGCAGCCATCCGGCATGTGATCGAATCCCGGAAGGAAGCTGCGAAAATAATATCTACAACATCTACACCATAAGAACCGCAGGCACGCTCTCGCTCTGGCGCAGAACGTAGCGGTACATAATTGACCCCAATACGGTCAATAAGTACCGACGTCTGCTTACAGCCTGCTTGTCCTTATGGTGTAGATGTTGTAGCGCAAACTACGAATATCCAATGCAAAACCCCGGCAGCTACAACAACTGCCGGGGTTTTAAGGAGGATAGAAATCGTTTTAAACTATGTACATCAGGTTTATTAACCCATGGTAATAACTACGTTGTACTCTTCTTTGCCCTTTTCGTAAGGAATGATGTGTCCGTCTACTGCCTTGCCATCCACGGTCATGGATGCGACACCCTTTTCCACGTTCTGAGGGTTCTTTACCTGAATGTGATAGGTGCCCTCACGGAACTTACGGGTGATGGAGAAATCACCGAAGCCCTTGGGAATACAAGGATCTACAGACAATCCCTGATGAGTGGGATATACACCCAGTATGTATTGGGAGATATTTACGAAAGTCCATGCAGCAGTACCGGTCAGCCAGCTGTTCTTTGCCTCACCGTGGAATTTTGCATCCTTACCGGCTACCATCTGGGAATATACATAAGGCTCGGTACGATGAATCTCACTGATATCCTCGATATACGCAGGACAGGTCTTGCGGTAGATCTCGAAAGCTCTGTCACCTCTTCCCAGAACCGTCTCTGCGATGGATACCCAGGGATTATTGTGACAGAAGATACCGGCATTCTCCTTGTATCCGGGGGGATAAGAGGATACTTCACCAAGCTCAAGGTGATACTCCGTGTATGCAGGTTGTAAGATCATGACACCGTACTTGGTATCCAGTCTTTCTTTTACGGAATTCAGTGCCTTCTCGGCAAGCCCTTCCTTTACACCGACACCGGCGAGTATACAGAAGCCCTGAGGCTCGATGTAGATCTGACCTTCGCGGCATTCCTTGGAACCTACCTTGTGACTGTAAGCATCGTAAGCACGAACGAACCAGTCGCCGTCCCAGCCATCCTTCAGGATCGCATCGTACATTGCCTGTACTTCCTTGCGTGCGCGGGCAGCTTCATTGGCATCGCCCATCAGCTCACACAGTTGAGCATATTCTTCACCGTATTTTACGAACATACCGGCAATGAATACGGATTCTGCCACAGGTCCTTCGCTGGGACCGAAGGTCTGGAAGGATTCTCCGGGATGAGCGGAGAAGCAGTTCAGGTTCAGACAGTCATTCCAGTCAGCGCGGCCGATCAGAGGCAGATCGTGAGGACCTTTGTGGTTGATGATATAGTCTAAGGAGCGCTTTAAGTGATCCATCAGAGGAGCAGCCACGCTCATATCGTTGTCAAAAGGAACCATCTGGGTCAGGATGGAGGTATCACCGGTCTCTCTTACGTAAGCACTGGTACCTGCAATGAGCCACAGAGGATCATCGTTGAAGCCGCTGCCGATATCGGAGTTACCCTTCTTGGTCAGAGGCTGGTACTGATGGTAAGCGCTGCCGTCCTGGAACTGGGTGGAAGCGATATCGATGATACGCTCTCTTGCACGATCCGGGATCAGATGTACGAAGCCGAGCAGATCCTGGCAGGAATCACGGAAGCCCATACCACGACCGATTCCGGACTCATAATAAGAAGCGGAACGGGACATGTTGAAGGTTACCATGCACTGATACTGGTTCCAGGTGTTGACCATACGGTTTACTTTTTCGTCAGCAGAATCTACCGTGTAACGGGCAAGTAACTGTTTCCAGTAAGCCTGCAGCGCTGCGAAAGCTTCTTCTACCTGGGCGTCGGTCTGGTATTTTGCCAACATTTCTTTCGCGCGGGTCTTGTTGATCACGCCATAGGACTCCCACTTCTCGTCTTCGGGATTCTCGATATAACCCAGTACGAAAATGAAAGTCTTGCTCTCGCCGGCTGCCAGATCTACATTGATCTGATGAGAAGCAATGGGAGACCAGCCACTTGCCATGGAATTCGTGCACTTGCCGTTCTCAATCGCTTCGGGAGAATCCGCACCTCTGTATGCACCCAGAAAAGCATCTCTGCTGGTATCGAAACCGTCAATCTTCGTGTTTACAGAATAGATTGCGTAATGATTACGGCGTTCGCGGTACTCGGTCTTATGGTAAATAGTGGAATCCTGTACTTCTACCTCGCCGGTACTTAAGTTACGCTGGAAGTTCTTCATATCATCGTCAGCATTCCACAGACACCATTCTACATAAGAGAATACGGACAGCTTCTTGTCCTCGGAGCTTCCGTTGGTCAGAGTCAGCTGGGAGATCTCACAGTTATCATTCAGAGGAACGAAGGAGAGCACGGAAGCCTTAACACCGTTCTTGGAAGAGGTGAAACGGCTGTAACCGATACCGTGACGGCACTCGTAAGAATCCAGCTCAGTCTTCGTAGGCTGCCAGCCGGGATTCCATACGGTATCTCCATCCTTAATATACAGATATTTGCCGTTGATGTCTGCCGGTACATTGTTGTAACGATAACGGGTCAGACGCAGCAGCTTTGCATCCTTATAGAAGGTATATCCGCCGCAGGTATTGGATATCAGACTGAAAAACTCATTGCAGCCCAGGTAGTTGATCCAGGGAAGCGGAGTCTTGGGAGTGGTGATGACATATTCCTGATGCACATCATCAAAATGACCATACTTCATAAGAAAATCTCCTTCTTTCATATTATTGTATACTGAGTGTTTGTTTTTTCGTTGCGGAGCGCTTTACGTTCAGTAAACGATTAAGTGCTCCAGATTTCTGATTTGTATTATACAGAAGCAAAGGGAAAAATGCAATACGAATCTTGAAAAAGCCCGTAAAATGCGCAATGTATACAAAAACAGCAGAAAAACATGGACAGAAGATACAAAACAAAACGGACTCCGAAAAAAGGATTTACGAAACAAAATAATAGCAAACGTTATCGCACACTTTGCCATTATATGGAAGAAACACAATCTATGTACAAGACAAATGTACAAAACAGCCTATCTGAAATTGTTAATTATAGACAAAGTGGATACTTTTTTGAAAAAAACTGCAAAAAAGTATTGCAAAATGCTCAAAGGTGTTATATATTAAAACTACGAAAACGATTAAGTTACAAAACAGGTCGGACGGAATGACGAAGACATGGAACAGGAGAAAGATATGGCATCACTGAAAGACATTTCCAAGATTTGTGGAGTCTCCGTTGCAACTGTCAGCAAGGCATTGAACGACCACAAGGACATTGGAGAAGAAACAAAAGCAAATATCAGACGGGTAGCAAAGGAGATGGGCTATTCCCCGAACCTTTCCGCAAGAGCTTTGAAGACGAACCGGACCTACGGCATCGGAGTTCTCTTCGCAGACGAGGCCAGAAGCGGTCTTACTCATGATTACTTTTCCAGTGTACTGGACAGTTTCAAGAGGACGGCAGAGAAAAGCGGTTACGACATTACATTCATTAATAGCTGCAAGAACCGGCCGGATCGGATGTCCTACCTGGAACACAGCAGGTACAGAGGCTTCGACGGAGTGGTGCTCGCCTGTATTGATTTCGGGGATCCCGAAGTCATCGAATTAGTACAGAGTTCCATCCCGGTGGTCACCATCGACTATCTGTTTAATAATCGTATCGCAATCATGTCGGACAATGTGACAGGTATGAAAGAACTGCTAGAGTACATATATAGTAGAGGACATAGAAAAATTGCCTATATCCACGGCGCAATGTCGGCAGTTACCTCGGGACGATTATCCAGCTTCTACCGGACGGCAGAACGCCTGGGACTGGAAATCCCGGATGAGTACATTCGGGAAGCAGCCTACAGAGATACGACGACCACCTACCGGGTCACCAACGAACTGCTGGATCTGCCGGATCCGCCGACATGCATCATCTTCCCGGATGATTTCGCTTCCTTCGGAGGCATCAATGCTATCAGACAGAGAGGATTACAGATCCCTGAAGATATCTCGGTAGCAGGCTATGATGGCATACAGGCAGCAAGGCAGTTGGAGCCCAGACTGACCACAGTCCAACAGGACACAGAACAGATCGGATGCCTGGCAGCCAGAGAACTGATCAGTCTCATTGAGAGACCCAAGACCACCATCATAGAACAGGTCATCGTACCCGGGAAAGTTGCTGAAGGCAAGTCGGTGGCCAAAATTCCGACAGACAATTAATCAGGCATTTATATGGAAGCGACGCAACCGCCGACATATGAATATAAATGCAACAAACACTTACAACAAACATTCAACAAAAAATGGGAGGAAACAAACATGAAGAAAAAAGTACTTAGTGCTTTACTTACAACCGCTATGCTTGCCAGCATGCTGGTAGGCTGTGGCAGCAGCAACGATGCTCCAGCAGCAGCTTCCAGTGAGGCAGCACCCGCAGCATCCACCGAAGCAGCAGCTTCTACCGAGGTAGCAGCTGAGCCTGCAGCTGAGGAAGGAAAAGTCCTCAACATCTACGCTTGGAACGAAGAGTTCAAGAGCCGTCTGATCGCTCACTATCCCGGATATGAAGAGGTTGACGGTACTACCGGTAAGATCGGTGATGTAACTGTTAAGTGGAACATTACCCCCAGTAATGACAACGCTTACCAGAACAACCTGGATGCTAACCTGTTAAAGCAGGCTGACGCAGCAGCTGATGACAAGATCGATATGTTCCTGATCGAGGCTGACTACGCTCTGAAATATGTAGATACCGATTACACAATGCCTATTTCCGATCTGGGTATTACCGATGCAGATCTGGCTAACCAGTATCAGTACACCAAGGATATCGTTACTGATTCCAAGGGCGTTCTGAAGGGTGTTTCATGGCAGGGCTGCCCCGGTGTTCTGATTTACAGCCGTGATGTAGCTAAGGAAGTACTTGGATCCGATGATCCCGCAGAAGTTCAGAAGGCAGTAGCTGACTGGGATACCTTCACCGCAACTGCTGAGAAGATGAAAAAAGCAGGTTACTTCATGACCTCTTCCGCTAACGATACTTATCGTGTATACTCCAACAACGTATCCGGCAAGTGGGTACAGGATGGCAAGATCGTAGTTGATGATAACATCATGAAGTGGGTTGAGGACTCCAAGAAGATGGTTGACGCTAAGGAAACCAATACTTACGATCTGTGGTCTGATGACTGGAGCAAAGGCTTCTATCCCGAAGGTAAGGTATTCTGCTACTTTGGACCCGCTTGGTTCGTAGATTTCTCTATGGCAGCAGATACTGACGGATCTATCGCTAACGCCGGTAAGTGGGGCGCTACCGAAGGACCTCAGGGCTTCTTCTGGGGTGGTACTTGGGCATGCGCAGCACAGGGCACTGACAATGCGAGCCTTGTTAAGGACATCATCCTGAAGATGACCACCGATACCGATATCATGACCGACATCGTTAAAGATGATAATGATTTCGTAAACAACGTACCTGCAATGGAAGCTATGGCAGCAGATACCTCTTACTCCAGCAAAGTACTGGGCGGTCAGAACCCTCTGGCTATGTACTGCGCAGGTGCTGAGAAGATTGATCTGAGCAATCTGTCCGCTTACGATCAGGGATGTAACGAGAGCTTCCAGAATGCTATGAAGAACTACTTCGAAGGCAAGACCGATCTGGATGGCGCACTGGATCTGTTCTACAAAGCAGTAGAAGAGAAGTATCCTGAGCTTACTCACTAATCTGAATTAGATAAGCAGTTGGCTGAAAATAAGTAATTGAGAGCCGTACCTGCCTGGTTGGTCAGGTGGGTACGGTTTTTCTCTCAAAAAATGAGAAAAACAAGGAAAATAAGAAAAAGAGAAGGCTGGCAGAAGCTTTTTTATAAGTAAAATAATTGCAAGTAAGAGACCTGCTGCGAGCCTTATCGGAAAACCAAAATGGCACGACAATCCATGCGGTAAGCATGGCAACAAAAGGGAGGAATGATTTATGGCAAAGGTAAAGCGCGGAAAGGTGGTAAGCTATAATAAATGGGGTTATATCTTCCTGATCCCATTCATTGTAGTCTATTTGGTATTTCAGCTGGTTCCGCTTTTTAGAACATTCTATTACAGTTTTTTTGAGAACTACCGTTCCGGACTGACACAGATCGGTCCCAACTTTGTCGGATTACAGAACTTTATTACGATTTTCAAAAATCCGGATATCTGGATTTATACCGAGAACACATTGATCATGTGGATCATGGGATTCATTCCGCAGATCATTGTATCCCTGGTACTGGGCGCATGGTTCTCGGATCCCAGCCTCAGATTAAAAGGACAGAGATTCTTCAAAACGGTTATTTACCTGCCGAACCTGATCATGGCAGCAGCATTTGCGATGTTGTTCTTCACCTTGTTCTCTGAGGGCGGACCGATCAATGAGATCATGATGCAGCTTGGATGGATCAGCGAGCCTTATAAGTTCCTTTCCAATGAGTGGAGTACCAGATCTCTGGTGGCATTTATGAATTTCCTGATGTGGTTTGGTAATACCACCATCCTCCTGATGGCTGGTATGATGGGTATTGATACATCCCTTTTTGAGGCAGCAGAAGTAGACGGAGCAACCTCTACGCAGGTATTCTTCAAGATTACATTACCTCTGCTTCGACCGATCCTAATCTACGTAATGATCACTTCCCTGATTGGTGGTTTACAGATGTTCGATGTACCTCAGATCCTGACCAACGGTACCGGTGATCCTATGAGATCTACCATGACACTGATCATGTATCTGAACAAGC
>ERZ1034998.843-NODE-843-length-19065-cov-16.631562_pt1 | contig 19065 bp, 15 predicted proteins | sample MGYA00520621_ERZ1034998 | MGnify/ENA primary metagenome ERZ1034998 (study PRJEB33766, sample SAMN09781748) | gut metagenome | biome: gut microbiome | host: Homo sapiens | place: Madagascar | study: EMG produced TPA metagenomics assembly of the PRJNA485056 data...
GCCAATTCGATATGGACATAGATGAACTGATAGGTCCTGTCGCGTTTGTATTCCAACGGGATCTCCACTACCGGATTGTCCTTGCCGATTTCTACATTGATGTCCTTCTTGACGGAACGTACCCAGCCGGCAGCATTGACCTGCACACGCTTGAGGGTGACATTATCCTCACCCCTCTTCCATCTGAATCTCAGGGCCTTGACCGGAATGTAATCCTCAGGCTCCATCATGCGGATAATCAATGTGCTGCTGTCTCTCATCTCGAATGATGTCCATCCGGAAAGTCCCTGACCTTCAGCCGGTTCGATGTCTTTCGCAACATTGACAAGTTCCTGTGATTCCTTCACGAGGTCCTTTACCGGAACGAAATCGGAGAGTTTCTTCTCCTCAGTGAAATTACCCTCCCAAGCGGCGAAATCAAATGGTTTGTCCGCTTTTTTGGCATCGAAGAAATGCTGCCATCTCGGGATATAGTAGTCGCGGATAAGACCTGACCAGATCTTGCATGCATAGTCATTAAGGCCGGCGTCAGGATAACTGATACCCCATGTGGTCACGATTCTGCGGCAGTCCTTTTCATATTTGTCGCTCTCCTGCTGACTGTCACCCCATCCGCGGGCAAAGTCGATCCATCTCTGCATACGGGTTACAGGGTTCTTGTCCAGAAGTCTGTCTGCGCGAAGCATCAGGTCCTTGAAGCGGACCTCCATAGCGGCAGCCTTGTCTTTGTCTCCGGCAAGATAAGCCTCATTGATCTGATTTACGAGCAGGTCTGCCTTGCCGAACGCATAGAAGCCGGCCCACAAGGCGAGGTCGGTGAGATACGCTTCATTGTCACCGAGTTCCGAAGCAGCCGCGATATAGGCTTCAAGCGCCTCGAAGTGAGCCTTGGAAACCACGTAACGGCCTCCGAGACCGTAGAACGGCTGTCTTTGGACTACGTACTGGGCACGGCTTGAGCACATTCCGTAAGAGCTTTCGAGCATTTTGTTCCAGAATGTCATCATCGTCTCTGGACATTTTCCGTATCTGTTGATGGTATAATTCCTCAGCCATTCGTGGATATCCTTGTGGGAAGTGCTCCACCACGCATCGGAAAGGATTTCGTAGATCACTTCGTTGCTCTCCACGCCTTCAGGAGCGGTGCCTGCGCCGACAAGATTGCCCATATTTGCGGAGCTGAGGGCATTCAGATGGCCGTTAAGGTAGAAGTCCAATGCGCCTGCAGGGGCAGTACGTCCGCCAAAGTTAGGCACGGTACTGTAGATCCACGGCTTTCCGTAAATGCCTTTCGCATAGTTCCATGTATATTCATTCTCCCAGATTCCGTAGTTGAAGTCCACGCTCAGGTCCAGAAGAAGCATCTTGTCATCAGGTACCTTGGAGAACAATGCTTCGATGCTCTCCGGGTCCCAGATATGTCTCTGGTAGCCGAACATCCAGCCCTGGAGCACCCAGATTGCGTCCGGATTTGCAGCGGCAATGGACTGATACAGAGACTTTCCGTAGTTGGATATCTGAGTATAGCGTTCCTTGGTGCCACGCTCGGCGAACGGGACCTTCATTTCATTGAAACTGTCGGCGAGATAGTATTTGCCTTTTCCGAATTCCTTTTCCCATTCCTGGATATATGTCTTCGCAATCAGCTGGAACAGCTCCGTTTCAGGAGAAATGAAATTGGACACATAGTACGGACCGTCATCCCAACCGGTGTGGATGAGGTTCGCGTCAGGATACACGCGCTTGATCGCTTCAGGCACAAAGCCTGCGAAAGCATTGTAAATCGGTGTCATACCGAGTTCACTCATCCTGTCTATCATCTTGTGTTCCAGAGCGATGGTCTTGTCATACCAGCTCTGTGAGAGATGTCCGTCGAGTTCTGACATATTGCCCATTCTGAACCACGGCAGGTAAGCCGGGCCTGTCACGAACTTGCCGATTTCCTCGTCAGTCAGACCGAGCTTCTTCCATACTCGGGCGAAAATAGCTTCGCTACCGATAGGCGAAAGCGGCATGTTCACGCCGTGGAGAGCCATCCTGTCGAGTTCCTTCTCCCAGTCTTCCCATTTCCAGTAAGGCATGGTGTAGCCGAGGGTGCAGACATTCATATACTGTCTCAGCACGAAAGGAGTAGTGACGAGTTTAAGCGGTTGGTCTGCAAGCTTTTCAGGAAGGTCAATGTTATTGACAGTCCAAGTGGACAGACCGTAATGGTTGGATGTCACATAATCATAGAAACCACGGCAGACTGCCACAGCAGAGCTTCCCTTCACGATAAGTTTGCCCTTCTTCACTTCTGTAGAGAAGTATTCGCTTCCCTCCATAGGGCCGGTAACTACGAGTTTTACATTGGAAGGTTTCCTTCCGAGAGTTCTCGTGATAACTCCTGAGGCCGCTTTCTCAGCTGCCTTGAAGTCTTCTTTCTGAGACGCTGAAGCGGAGACGCATAAAAATACCGCTCCGATTACGCTCATAAATTTCAATTTGTTGATTATCATACACTTATAGTTTTATTTCTTGATTTCTCTTATTTCCATCGCATATCCGCCGCCTGCAGCACACTTCTGGACAAACTTCGACTTGTGGTCAATCTTCATCTTGCGGATAGTGTAAGCCTGTGGGTTTGTCTTGTAGTCCGCATCCGGGGCATCTGCATAGAGCGTGGCCTCATATTTCTTGCCCGGCTCCAGGAAGTCGAACGATATCTTGGAAACGTGGCCTTCAGCACCTGCTGTGGAGCCGACAAACCAGTCTCCTGAATCCTTTACCCTGCGTGCCGTGGTGACATATTCGAAAGGCTCGGCCTCCAGATATCTGGCCTCACTCCATTCCATCGCCACATTCTTTATGAACTGGAACGCATCCGGGAACCTTTCGTAGTTTTCCGGAAGGTCGGCAGCCATCTGCAACGGGGAATACATCGTCACGTAGAGGGCCAGCTGATTTGCAATAGTGGCATTGACGTGCGACTTGTTGCCCGGACTGAACTTACTTATATTCATCTCGAAGATGCCTGGAGTGTAGTCCATCGGACCGCCCAACAGCCTGGTAAACGGCAATATGCAGACATGTCCCGGCTTGGAACCGCCGAACGCCTGATACTCAGTTCCTCTGGCAGACTCGTTTCCGATAAGGTTAGGCCAGGTCCTGCACAATCCCGTAGGACGCACCGCCTCATGGGCATTGACCATTATCTTGTATTTGGCGGCCTGGGTGACGGCATACAGATAATGGTTTACCATCCACTGGCTGTAATGCTGTTCCCCGCGAGGAAGCATATTTCCGACATAACCGGATTTGACGGCATTGTAGCCGTTGTTTTTCATAAATGTATATGCGGTGTCGAGATGCCTTTCGTAGTTTCTTACGGAAGCGGAAGTCTCGTGATGCATAATCATTTCCACACCTTTGGACTTGGCATAATCACGGATTTCCTCAAGATCGAAATCAGGATAAGGAGTCACGAAATCGAAGACATAGTCCTTAAGATGGCCGAACCAGTCTTCCCAGCCCACGTTCCAGCCCTCGACAAGCACCGCATCGAAGCCGTTTTCAGAAGCGAAGTCAATGTATTTCTTCACGTTCTCAGTGGTGGCTCCGTGATGACCGTGAGGCTTGACTTTCGTATAATCGGTCACACCGAGCTGAACGGAAGGCAGATCCCAGGTATAGGACCACTGTGACTTTCCGGTAATCATCTCCCACCAGACACCTACATACTTTATAGGTCTGATCCAGGAAGTGTCCTCGATCTTGCAAGGTTCATTGAGATTCAGCGTCATACGGGAAGCGAGAATGTCGCGTGCGTCGTCACTGACAATGATTGTGCGCCAAGGAGTGTTCAGAGGTGCCTGAAGATAGCCCTTGGCACCAGTCGCATCAGGATTGAGGAATGATTCGAAGACGAAATTCTTGTCATCGAGATTCAGATGCATGCAGGCATAGTCCACAAGAGCTGCCTCGTGGATATTCACGTAGAGGCCCTGGTCTGTCTTGAGCTGAAGCGATGTCTGAACTCCGGTCGGAGAGAACATGTTCTTGTTCATGCGCTTGCTGTTCACTTCCCTGATCTGGGAGAGGCGGCAGCATGTGTAGTCATATTCCTGAGTATAATAGTCTCCCGGAATCCACCACGCGGTGATATCTCCAGGCATGGCGAACTGCGTGCGCTCTTCCTTGAGCACAAAATAGACAAGAGACTGCTGCTGAGGAAATTCGTAGCGAAATCCTACACCATCGTCATATACCCTGAACCTGATATCCATCCTTCTTCCGGTCTGACGCTGCATCAAGTTGACTACAAATTCGTTATAATGATTCCTGATGGAAGTCTCCTCACCCCATACAGGGCTCCATGACTCATCACAATCGCCACGAGATGTACCGGTGATTTCAAAGTCCCTATCCAGATGAGACTTCAGGTCATCTGACTTGCCCACCAGTTCGAACCCCATACCGCTTGTCAGCACGGCAGGCAATTCGCCGCAATCCACCGAATACTGGGGACGACCTTCTTCTGACAATGAGAAAGAAAGTTTCACTTTTCCGTCGGGAGAATAGACAGTTTCCACATTTTCAGCAGAAAGGGTTGTGATGCCGAATGTTGCAATTGCAAAGAAGGCCAGTAGTCGTTTCATTAACATTAGTGCTATTATTTTACGAAAGATATGCAACTTGAAAATCAATAGCAATATGTAATAATGAAAATATAAACGAATTTAAAACCTTAATACTTGATTACCAACGATTTAATCTAAAATATACTACTAAAAAATATAAATGGAAAATAAAACTTTTTCGTGCCTAAATGGATGAAATTCCCTTAATCTGCTCCTCGAATTCCTGAGGGGAAAGAGCTTTCAGACGAGTCCTCGAACGGTACGCATATATGGTGGAACGGGAGTATCTCAGAAGTATGGAAATCCGGTCCGTGCTGTCGATTCCCAGACGGATCAGAGCATAAATCCTCAGTTCCGGAGTCAGGACATACGGGTCCTTGATCGAAATTCTGTACTCCGGCTGAAGGAAATTATTGAAATCCGCGATGAAAGTAGGGAACAATGACAAGAAAGTCTTGTCAAAAACACTGTAGAACGATGCCCATTCCTCCTCAACCACGGCATTCGACTTAAGGTCACGCTTAAGTGTCTGGATATCTCCCGCAATGGCTTTCTTGTTCAGATTCTTCCTATACTTGTCCAGCCGCTCTATTCTGGAAATGCACTCAAGCATCAGCTGGGTGATATAGGTATTCTTGATATTGCTGGACTCCTTTACTATCCTGTTCGCTTCTTCCTGAAGTGACTGGGACTCAGTGAGTTCGTCTTTCATCACCTCCAGTTTCCTGCGCTGGCTCTTGTTCACGAACAGGAGCACGGTCATAAGCAATAGCAGGAAGCACAGCACACAGAAGCCAGCATACAATATCTTGAGATCCTTCTTCTTGGCCTCTATATAGGACTCATTGACAATGGAGATGAGAGGTGCCAATGCATCCACCTTCAGCCTTGCCTTGCAGAAGTTCGCGTCGTCCAGGGCCTTGTTCAGATAAGAGTAGGCCCTCTTGATGTCCCCGTCCTCGTAAAGCATCGTCGCAAGCATCCTGAGCGCCACATATTCCTTCTTTGCATTGACAATATCCGAATATGCAGAAGCTATCATATAATCCTTTGCGGCATCATTCCATCCTATTGAAAGATAAATATCTGCAATGGCAATGGCTACTGGGCCGTTTTCGGGAGACTCCGGAGAAAGCGAGCCATACCTCTTCAGTAGAACGTCCAGGGCGCTCTTATAATCCCCTTCAAGCAGGAACCTCTCACTTTTGCCCACAACATTGTCAGGAAACTGGCTGGCAATGGAATCTTTGTACACGGAGGCTTTGGAACTGTAATACTGTTTCAGGCTCTGATCAATGCTGAGTCCATCAAGCGACTCATATATGCTCATATAGAAGAGGTACAGTTCCTCCCTGCTTTTTTCGGACAATGCACTCCGGTTCACCCGGTTCAGAGTGGCCAGGGCATCATAACTCATTCCCGAAGTCATATACTGCTTGGCCAGAGCCAGAAATGATGCGCTTATATAATCCTGACGGCCGAGTTCTTTGGCCGCGTCAAGAGACCTGACAGCATAGAATGTCGCGGAATCCGTTCTGTACCGGTCAAATGTCTGGCGCATTGTAAAATACAGCAAATACTTCTGCTCCAATGTTTTACTATGCATCAAGGCCGTCCTGCAAGAATCCAGGCGATCTTCCCTAACCCTGTCATATTCACTTGCGTGGCGGATAACATTGTCCAGGTCAGACAATGTGATTTTGTCCTGGACATGCCGCTCAGCACCCTGGCAGAGTGTCGAAAGCAATGAGAATATGACAAGTACCGTTCTCCACATAAAAATGTCGGATATTATTATTCGAGCGGTAAATTTACTAAAAAATATCGACCTTCCACATCGCAAAAAGCCCCGGAACCGCAGGCAAGCTTTTTCGGGCAATAAGGCAAGTATCTATTATCTGGATTTTTATTATCTTTGCCTTCAGGCATTGACATAATATTATTGGACATGAACGGAGGAGACGATAAGATTCCTATTGGGATACAGACATTCGACAAGATTATCGAAGGAGGGTATATCTATGTTGATAAGACAGAATATATCTACGACATAGCATATAAATATAATTATGTGTTCCTGAGCCGCCCACGCCGCTTCGGGAAATCGCTGCTTTCCTCAACTTTCCAGGCATATTTTTCAGGAAGAAAAGACCTGTTCAATAATCTGAAAGCCGGGAATCTGGAAAAAGAATGGAAACAGCATCCCGTCCTCTATTTCGACATGTCCACAGCAAAGCACATGACGGAAGCTCTTCTGCTTGAAGAGATGGACAAGAAGTTGTATGAATATGAGCAGACATATGGAAGAGGAGTGAAAGATGTAAACATAAACCAGCGTCTGGAGGGTCTCGTGCACAGAGCCACCGAACAGACCGGTGAAAAAGCTGTTATCATAATTGATGAATATGACGCTCCGCTTCTCGATGTCATAAATGACAGAGAGCAGATTCAGCCTATGCGCCAGATTATGCGCAATTTCTACAGCCCGATAAAGAGCCTCGATCCATATCTGCGCTTTGTATTCATCACCGGCATCAATAAATTTGCGCAGTTAAGCATATTCAGCGAGCTCAATAACCTCAAGAATATCTCGATGCTTCCTGAATATTCTGCAATCTGCGGAATTTCCCAGTCAGAGCTTGAGAACAACTTTGATTTTCAAATAAAATCTCTTTCAGAAGCTGAAGGCATCAGCAGAGAAAAGACTTTCGATTTGCTCAAGGAGAACTATGACGGATATCATTTCTGCGAAGGGTCTGAAGACATCTACAATCCGTTCAGTCTGCTTAATGCATTTGCGGACAAGCAGTTCAAGAGTTATTGGTTCGAGACGGCAACGCCGACCTATCTGCTGGAGAGGCTGGACAGGAAGCCTATAGATGAGCGTGAATTCGACAAGATGGAGTACATCTCAGCCAACGAATTCAATGTGTCTCCGGAAGTTACCGACAACCCCATTCCTCTGCTTTACCAGACCGGATATCTTACAATAAAGTCCTACGACAAAGAGACGGACTCATACACACTCGGATACCCTAATAAAGAGGTGCGCAACGGTTTTCTGAACTCACTGCTTGCCAGATACAACAACCAGGATCCGGCAGGTGCGTCTTTTGTCATCAGGTTCAATGCCGCATTAAGAAAAGGCAATCTGGAAGAAGCCCTGTCCCGCATGCAGTCATTTCTTGCAGCAATGCCGAATGACCTGGAGAATAAGACAGAAAAGCATTATCAGACAATCATCTACCTGATTTTCTCTCTCCTCGGGTATTACATCAGGACAGAGGAAAAATCCGCCATAGGACGCGCCGATGCCGTCTGCTGGACTGACAATTCAATATATGTGTTCGAATTCAAAGTCGACAGCTCCGCCGAGACGGCATTGAAACAGATTGATGACAAGGGATATATGATACCTTTCCGGTTCGAGGATGGCAAGCGGCTTGTCAAGGTCGGCGTGAACATATCAACTGCATCACGGACATTGGAGGACTGGAAAATAGACGTGGTGAACGTCTGACATCATTTGTTTCTGAAGCAGCTTATTCCTGCTTCTTTTCAGAAACAATCCTTCCTGCTATACGGGAGGCCACCGCTGCAACATAGCCGAGGACATCAGCCGGGACATTCCGTGCTCCGAACATGGCACAGCAAAAAAATATGAAACAGAATGGAAATACATAATTCAACCCTGCCTCAGATCAAGCTCGGTATGCTTCAGGCATCGGACCACGCCATCATATTCGACAAGATAGCCATAATAGATGACAATCTGGACCCTGAACAGAAGGACAAGCGGATCGGCGCGCCTGTCAACAAGCCGCTTCCGACGAAGATATTGGTAGGCATCTGCCTGATGTGCATTGAAGGAAGCATTGACCTGAAACTGAATCAGACAGAGTACCATATGGAGAAGAATGACTGTCTTCTCGGAATGCCGGGCTTCATTGCGGAGCATATTTCAATGTCGGGAGAATGCAAAATGATCGTCATCGCGGCCGCTCAGGATTTCCTGGGAAAATCTCCTATGAAAGGGACAGAGACTGCCCGCAAGTGGATGATACAGAAAGGGGAACCTTCCGTGATACATTTCCCTGATGAAATCTGCAGTTCATTCCTGTCAGGATACAAATGCTTCAGACAGACTTACGATTTGGCGCATCAGGATTACAGGAACGAGATACTTATCTGCTTCCTGCACACGGCATTGGCACTGTTCTCATCTTGGCTGAAACAGACGGGCGAAACAGAGCACGGACTCTCGATTCCGAGAAAGAAGGACCTCGTGATGAAGTTCCTCAATGATGTACACGAATTCTGCAACAAGGAAAGAAGCGTGAGTTTCTACGCCGAGCGGTGCTGTCTGTCACCCAAGTACTTCGCCAAGATCATCACTGACGCGATGGGCAGGAAGCCGGGCGACATCATCAAGGACAATGTGATACTTGAGGCAAAGGTCCTGCTTATCGCCAAGTCATACTCCATCCAGCAGGTCAGCGACAAGCTTAACTTCCCTAACCCGTCCTTCTTCTGCAAGTATTTCAAGGCTGCAACAGGAACGACTCCGCGAAAGTATCAACTTCGCGGAGATAAAGTTTCTGAGGATGCCAAGGATTCTACTTTGTAGGAATGCGGAAGGCGTCAGACGGAAGCGAGGTGTTCTTCTTCACCTCTTTCATCTCATAGGTATTGGTGATGCCCACGGTCTCTTCCATAATCATCTTCACCAATACGCAGTCGGATTTGCGGTAGGTCAGGACAATCTTGGAATAGCCCCTGTGTCCCGCAGCGGAAGCAGTGAGCGTAACCACGTAGCCTTCAGACGTTTCAGAAGCGGCAAGTTTCGCATTGTTGGCCGCTGCCACAGTCTCAGGATCGCCTTTGATGCAGTTCACAAGTGTATTTGCAAGACTTCCCATCAGCGCGTTCTTGGAAGTGTCGAAGGTCATGGCCTTTCCACCCTTGTTCATATGGAACTTGTTTCCGTTCACAACCAGCAACTCGCCGGCAGGTTTGGAATAACGCATCGTAAGATGTCCGTCAGGAGTGAAGTACAATGTTCCCTCAGATGCGATCTTACGGCCTGACGCCTTGATGGTCTTTACCTGAGTGAATTTGCTCTCGATATTCTTTACAGAAGCATTGGCCTTCAATATCTTGGCTACCACAGGCGAAGACGCAGGAGCTGCGGCAACCGCCTGGCCTTCAGCAGCAGAGACCACAGATGTGTGGCAGGACAATGCTGCAGCTGCAAAAGCAGCTATAATGGACATGCATCTCATATTGATTCTATTCATAAAGACCGCCATTGATTCCGATAGTCTGGCCGTTGATGTAGGCAGCCTTGTCTGAAACGAGGAACGCCACGAGCTCGGCCACTTCCTCCGGCTCACCGAACCGTTTGGCAGGAATGGTCTTCTTGTGTTCAGCCTCATCGAGCCCTTCTACCATATCTGTACGGATAAATCCCGGTGCAACAGCATTGACAGTAACCTTTCTTGCAGCGACTTCCTGGGCGAGAGCCTTTGTGGCAGCGATAATTCCGCCTTTGGCCGCTGAATAGTTGGTCTGGCCCGGCAGGCCTTTCTGTCCGGACAATGATGCCATATTCACGATGCGGCCTCTCTTGTGTACCACCATCGGCTGGAGAAGAGGACGGGTGACATTATAGAAGCTGTCCAGATTCGTCTTCATCACCTTGTACCAGTCGTCCTGCTCCATCCACAGGAGAAGGTTGTCGCGACGGATGCCGGCATTGTTCACAAGCACCTCGACGAACTCGTCCGGATGCGCCTGCTGCCATGCTTTCAGGGCAGAGACTGTCGCCTCATTGTCGCTGACGTCGAATTTCAGCAGCTCGGCAGAACCGCCGGCAGCAGTAATCTGCTCCAATGTCGCGCGCGCAGCCTCGTCGTTCGACACATAATTTATTATCACGTGATATCCTTCAGATGCCAGTTTGAGACACACGGCCTTTCCGATTCCGCGGCTTCCGCCTGTAACCAATGCTATTTTCATTGTCAATGTTTTTTATTCCAAAAGCGTAAATTTAGTAATCCAAAATCTCTTTTTCAAGTGATTCGGCATCCAAGATGAAACCGCAGGTGATTACGGATGTCTTAGAAACGCCGAGAATGCCGTGCAGATTCAGGCTCTGTCCGGTCAGGAGCAGGTTCTGAACAGGAGTGCGCGGCGAAAGGAACGTCGTGAGCGGGTTGTGATAATCTTTCACCACACCGAAAGCGGCTCCGTTTGGAGACGACGTATAACTGTGCCAGGTGAGCGGAGAACTCATATAGATCTTGTCAATGCAGTCCCTGATGCCATGGATACGGGCATTGAGCAGGTCCAGACACTCATTCAGTTTCTTCTGCTTGACCGCCTCATACTCAGCGCCTCTCGTGCCAGGATTCATCCCGTCCCACTCGCCGACAAGGCTCCAGTCCATAGGAGAGAGTATGTCAATGCATTCCGCATACCTGCCCTGCTTCGGAGGATAGAAATGCACCATGATGCTGTCTGTATGGCTATAGTCAGTTCCCCACAAATCCACGTCGTGGGTATGCACGAACAGGTTCTTGTTCATATACGGCAATGTGTCCGGCTTCAGGATGACATTGGCCGTGAACACGCCGTAGGAGTTCTTCAGATGGGACATCCTGTTGCGGAAGACCTTCTTCACCTGCTTGCACTCTTCGATGAGCCCGACGGTAAGCGCAGGATGGATGTCGGAGATGACCCAGTCAGCGGTGAAGCGTTCCACCTCGCCTGCGGCATTGACAGCATCCACGCTGGAAACGCGTCCGTCATCCGATATGTGGATAGTGTCCGCTCTCATTCCGGTAAGAATGCGTCCGCCACGCGAGCGGAGTTCCTCGGCAAGTTTTGCAGCTATCAATGCGCCGCCGCCAAGTTTGCGCTTCTCGTCATATCCCAGACGCCACGAGCTGTCCACGAACGAGTTGGTCGCCTGCACATAGACATACATAGGAAGCGTCTCCCTGTCCAGTTCCATCTTCATCATCGAGCCACACAGGATATCACGCAACCGCTTGTCAGTTATGGAGTTGCACAGGAATTCATACGCGGACTGCCCGAACATGTCGAACATATCCGTCTCAGGCTTGAACGAGTCGAACATCCTGTCGCCGATCTCTTTCAGTATCTTGGAATATTTATTGAGTTCCTCCGCATGAGTCGGAAAGTATTCGGCCAGCCGTTCAGCAAAACGCAGATGACCGGACGGCACGGGATATGAGGCCACCTCCTGAAGGTCCTTGTCCGCAAAGGAAATCTCATCGAAACAGTCCTTGTCCAGACATTTCCACGGCAAGTCCATCAGGTCGAAATACTTGAACAGCGAATAGAGCGGCTGTCCCGGTTCGAGTCCCCCTACGTAGTGGAATCCCGTATCGAAACTGTGAGCCTTGCCATCTGAGCCCCTGCGGGTGAATGTCTGAAGATTCCCTCCTATCTGGCGTTCCTGTTCAAGCACCGTCACATCGAAACCATGCCTGGCAAGAATGACTCCACACTCCAGCCCGCCGATTCCGCTGCCTATTATTATTGCGCTGTCCTTCATTATTTTGTGATTCTTTTCGCAAACCTTCTTATCTTCAGCATCTGGCGGAAGAAGAACGGTTCGAGAGTGTAAGTTATAAGTATTGTGGTGACCATTCCCACGAGCGTACTGAATCCGATGGAACGGATTGCAGGATGTGTCGCGAAGAACATTGACAAGACCACTACTATCAACACGAAAGCGGAGAAGAAGATCGCTGTCTTATGCCATTCCAGCAGGCTTTTGCGGCCGGAACGGGCCTCCGCGAGAAGTCCTTCCATCACGAATATGCTGTAGTCCACGCCGATTCCGAAGATGAATGTGGAGATGATGATATTGATCAGATTGAACTGTATTCCGAACAATGCCATAAGCCCCTCGACCACATACCAGCTGAACGCCATCGGCATAAACGCTATCAGCGCCACCAGGATATTCCTGAATGAGATCAGGAGGACGATGAGAACGAAAATGGAGGATATGAGCAATATCACATTGAAGTCATCGTGCACGATGGACACCATGTTTCCGGTGTAATAGAACGGATCAGCGACTATTATATGCGGAAGTTCAGCAAGCCTGTCGCTCACCTTCATTCTCAGATCCTGTTTCAGTTTGACCGGCGTGAACACCAGGAACCTGCCGTCATCCATCTTTTCCACCAATGTCGTGCTCAGTCCGTCCGGCAGAATCTGCGCCTCATAAAGCGAGCCAGGTTCGTAGTCCGCCTCCAGCATTGCCGTAAACGGAGCAAACATTGACGGGTCCAGGCCGTATTTCCTGGCAGCACTTGACACAAGCGAAGAGGCTCTCTGTGAACGGGTTACGCCATCACCGCCATTCCACCACGAGTTCCATTTGGCGATACGCTCCTGCAGCTCGGCCTCAGGCACGAACAATGTGGATGCCATCTTGGAATAAGACGTGAGCATTCCCGCCTGCTGCATTGAATCGCAGACATTGACAAGTGCCTTATTGTTCACCAATGCCTCGTCGAGGCTTTCTCCCGCTGCAGCGAAATAGACCTGCACGTCATTGCCCAAGTTCTTCTGGGCGTACAGCTCTTCCGAAGCCCTGGTCTGCGGTGAAACATAGCCGATATTCTTCAGGTCAGAATCGAAGGTGACCTTGCCGGAGAACGCCACGCCCACGACAATCAGTGCTATCACGCCGCCTATGAGCCACTTGTTCTTGTCATAAGGCATATCATTGAACCTGGCCACCATCGCGAAGACCTTTTCATTCTTGCGCGTATCTCCCTTTTTCAGGAAGTGAGGCAGGAAAATCAGGCCGAAAAGCGTGCTGGCGACCAATGATACGGACGCGAAGATTCCGAAGTCCCTGAGCAGGTCACTTTCCGTGAAAAGCAGGCCCAGGAAGGCTCCTACCGTAGTCAGACAGCCGAGGCAGACCGGCACAGATTCGTCTTTCAACACCGCCGCCGAATCGCCGACATACTTGAAATGCGTCAGAATATGCAGGATATAGCTTATCGCCACGCCGAGGATAATCGACCCGATGCCGAGTGCCATCAGCGACATTGTCCCTTTCAGGAAATACATGAAGGCCAATGCAACGAACGCACCGAAGGCTACAGGTAGCACGTTCATCGGTATAAACGAGAAGCTCCTGAACGACAGGCACAGCACTATCAGTATGATTATCAATGAGATGCCTACCGTCATGAACAGGTCCCGCTTTATCACTCTCGAGTTGCCGAAGCTGCGGACCGGGGCCCCGTGATAATACACCTGCGCATCAGGATGAAGCTGGGTAAACTCCTCCGCAAGGGACTCGATTTCGCCTACCAGCTGCGAGCTCGCGCGTGTGTCGAATGCGGTCAATGCAGGTGAGACGAAGGCCAATGCCACTGTGCTGTCGGCGCAGAAAAGGTGCGAGTCAATGATGGTGAACCCCGCTGATGATCCGGTATCTTTCTTTCCGAATCCGAGCGAGCCGGCAAGGACGTTGCGCAGGCCGAGAGGGTCGGTGGAGACCATCTGCGTGGCGGAACCGGTCTCGTCATTCATCACCGTTTCATAGTTCACGGCCATCATGCTGTCCACCGCGTGAGGTGTCAGCATAGTTTCGAATTTGCTGTAGCAGGATGTGTCCACGAATGAAGGCACGTGCGCCATCGCGAAGTCCAGCGCCATGAACGGCAGGTCGTCGTCGATTCTGTAAAGGACATTGTCAATGCAGTGTGACGCGGAATCTCTCACCATCAGCGAGTCCACGAATTCGTCTGCATAGGATGACAATGTATAGATATCCAGGGTGGTGTCGCGGGACGTTATCTGGATGAAAATCTTGTCCTTGACTTTCAGATTGCCGAAAGCCAGGCCGCTGTCAGAGGTCGCTGCTGAAGGAAGAAGCTTGGTAATGTCCTCTTCATACTGGACTTTCAGTCCGAAATAGACAGAAAAAACTACAAGCGCCCCGAGAATGGTGTACATCAATGATTTACGATTCTCGAAAAACTTGTAGAGTGAAGTAAAAAACTTTGTCATCTTACTATTTCAATTCCTTGAACTTGGACTTCCACTGTCGGTAGAATTCCGGTTCTGATGGTTCCAGAACTCCATCGGAAGTGGTAAAAAGCTGTATCGTGGAAGCCGTGAGCACTACTTTATCATCCCGCTCACGTCTTATCTCATATTCAAAACAAATTTTCGCGCCCCAGGACGGCTTGTATTTTATCGTCACAAGCAGCTCGTCATCATAAGAGGCAGAATGCATGAAGCGCACGTGGTAGTCGAAGATGGGGCAATAATACCCGTTCTCCACTATTGTGACATAGCTGAGGCCATATTTCCGGCCAAATGCTTCACGGGCGTCTTCCATATATTTCAGATAGTTTCCGTGCCACACGACACGGATAGGATCGACTTCCGAGAATCTTACTGAAACCCTTACCGTTTCACTTAATGCCATCGTTGCTATAGTTTATAATCCTAGCTGTTTCTATTTGCTGAAGTTCAGCTCCGTTCGAGAGGTTTCCCTCTGCTGGAGGGCGCAGTCCGGCGCTAATCGACAATGAAGATCTTGATATCTCCATTGGCAAGCATCTCGCCGCCGGAGAACGTTTCCGTATGGACCAGCGACATTCCCATCGCCTCCCCCGTCACGGTAACACGCGTCCGCAAGTTCTCACCTGCAGCAGGCCTTCTGCTAATCCTGAAAGCCTTGATTTCACCAATCAGCCCGATATGCGGCTCTTCCCCTGCAAGAAAATACCTGTAGCCGGCAAACGCAGCAGCACTCTGGGCCGAATGTTCAATGATTCCAGGTTCCAACAGATGACCGTCAATGCAGAAAACATTGTCCTCCAATATGGTAAGCCCCGTCTCCCCGCCATTTTCATCAGCCGAGAAAAGAGTATCCACCATCGTCATCGGAGGCCGCTGCGGAATGAGGCGGAAAATCTCCTCGCCCCTCGCGAGCACCTTGTCATCCATAGAACCTGAATTCATATTGAAAATCTAATTACATTCTGTCATAGACAAAATCATAGAGGGCGCCGAATGTCTGAATCTTAGACACTTCTGAACCCTGTATCTTGATACCGAAGTTGGATTCGATCAGAGCAACCAGGTCCACGAGGCTCAAGCTGTCAAGCTCAAGTGTATCCTTGATAGGAGCGTCAGGTGTAATGACAGACTCATCCACTTCAAATTCCTCTGCGAGCGCAGAATTGATTTTTTCGATTAATTCCTGTTTTTCCATTTCTAAAATATGTTTATTCGATTATTACTACCTACAGATTACGCACAATCAATGTCGAATTGGTTCCACCGAAGCCGAACGAGTTGGACAAGAATGTGTCGAAATGCTTTTCAATCCTCGTAGCAGGAATCAGCAGTTTTGCAGAATCCTCATCCGGATTTTCGAAATTGAGGTTGGCAGCGATAAAGTCATTCTTCATCATAAGGATTGAATAGATGACCTCACTGGCACCAGCCATCCACATCTCGTGGCCAGTCTGCGACTTGGTACTGGTAACCTCCACCTTCTGGTCGCCGAAGACATTGAAAATAGCCTTGGCCTCATTGGTATCACCCACATGAGTAGATGTAGCATGAGCATTGATATATCCGATTTCAGCCTTGTTGATGCCGGCGCGACGGATTGCCATCTCGAGCGAACGGCTCGGGCCCTCCACGTTCGGAGATGAAATGTGGTCACCGTTGCCTGAGAAGCCGTATCCGAGAACCTCAGCGATGATAGGAGCACCTCTGCGTACAGCAGACTCATAACTTTCAATGATTACTGTCGCTGCACCGCCACCCGGCACCAGACCGTCACGGTCACGGTCGAACGGACGACATGCCTTTTCCGGCTCGCTCTCCCTTGTAGAGAATGCTGAAATACCGTCGAAAGAACCTACTGACCAAGGATTCACCTCCTGTGCACCACCGCAGACAACCATATCCTGAAGACCGTTCTGGATAAGCAGGGCACCAAGACCGATAGCATGTGAGCCGCTGGCGCAAGCTCCTGAAACTGTGAGATTTATACCCTTCAGTTTGAAAAGGCAGCCGAGGTTCATGGTGACAGTACTGTTCATTGACTGGAAGATAGCACCCGAGCCGCAGAGAGTCGTGTCCTTCTTCTCACGCATAGTATCAACAGCATTGACAACAGGCACGGTAGAACTGTCATTTCCATAAAGGAGGCCCACCTCGTGCGAATTCAGATAATCCTGGTCGATTCCCGCATTGCGCAATGCATCTCTTGTCGCACAGTAAGCGTATTTAGCCTGCTCCGGCATAAACACTCTCTGTGAACGGGAGAGCTCTTTTCTCAAATCCGGTTCCACAAGTTTTGCTGTCAATGCAGAACGGAATCCCATCGCCTTGCGTTCCGGGTCGAATATGATTCCTGACTTGCCGTTGTACAGCGCATCACGCACTTCATCCAATGTACTGCCGAGACAGGAATATATTCCCATTCCGGTAATTACTACTCTATGTTGTTCCATTTCCAAATAATTATCTTGTTATGTAATACTCTTATAATGAACTACTTGCCCAATATATTGTCAATATGGGAGAAGAGTTTCCTCCTGTCTGAACGCAGACGCTCCAAAAGGCCGGATTTTTCTCCGTTCAATGCCTTGATATCCCTGATCAGCTCACTCACCCATCCGGCATAAGCCCATTCGAAAAGGCAGAGCGCAGGGAACAGCGCCACATAGACAATTCCGGCCAGAAGACTCGCCTTCATCCAAGTAATGATGAACGTGATGAGTCCGAAAACCGGAAATATGAACAATGCATTGAGTGCAATGAGGAAGGTTCCGGAGAACATCTTGTCCTCAGCCCTGTCAGCAAAATATTTAGGTATGAACCACGCAGGAAGTGCCGGCCACAATGCGAACACTGCCAACGGGGCAAGAATAATCAGGACAGCCACCTGCACGAGCATATCCAAAAGAGAAGGAGTCTTGTCCAGTTCCGTCTCGGAGAGTCCGCTCTTCTTCAGATTGACGCCGAAGGTCAATGCTTCTGCATAAAGATCATTGACAGCAGCCTCGTCAGATGCCTTGGCCGCGTCCAGCGCCGCTACAAGCTTCCTGTCGGACTCGAGTTTCTGCGGGAGCAATGCCGGATCCAAGTTCTGTGTCAATGCGTATTTTTCTCCATATGAACTCTGTCTGATGAAGTCGATGGCATCGTAGTTTTCCACGTCATCGATACTCAGCATCATCCCCTTGATCTGCTCACGTACAAGTGCATTGACCTGCCTCTGCGCAGTCCTCGGCTTAGTCTTGTATAATTCGTAAAACGGCTTCAGAGATATCGGAGTGCCGTATTTTATCAATGTCTCGGTACGCAACCATCTATATTCGGAATAGTGGTTGCAGCTCGGCAGGATGAAGATTTCCTTCTCAAAGCCGCCCATTTCAGCAGCATCGAACGCCATCTTGGTATATCCGTAAGAAAAGGTTCCGAGCCAATGTTTGTCCTGATGTCCGGCTTCAGGGAAAATCACGACTGTATTACCGTCGAGAAGGGATTTTTCGGAATCACGGAAAGTGGCGCCGTTGTTTTCCAATGCCTGTTCCCCCTCCCAGTTCAGCCTGAAAGCCGGCAACAACCCTATGGAACGAAGGAATTTATCAGCGATTGGACTCAAGGCGAATACATCTGCCCTGACTATCAGGTGCACCAGTCTGTCTCTGATGGACAGCAAAACACCCAAAGCGTCATTCATCGCGTTCTGGTGATCTGACACGACAAGAAGCGGAGTTCCATCCTCTGGAACATTCTCGGTATTCAGATAATATACTTTTTTGTAGTAGATTTTTTCTGTCAAAAATCTAACATACGCCTTAAACCAGCGATACAACACCGGCATATTGTCCTTTGCCATAAACAATAAAGTTTCTATCCCGAAAATTCGGGGAGGTTTTAGTCTGTAAGCGTGAATAACATCTGCCGCTTACTTGCACGCATATTTTGCAAATATAGGTATTTTTTTTGACAATATGGTCCATTTTGAATTTTGGCAGCGGCTCCGTATCATGGCGGCTGTGGTGAATGAGGATAAAGTGTTTACCAGCTGGGACAAAACAAAAAACAGACTCACCATGATAGTGAATCTGTTTCATAATTTGTGGAGATAGACGGAGTCGAACCGACGACCCTCTGCTTGCAAAGCAGATGCTCTAGCCAACTGAGCTATATCCCCATTGCTTTTAAGCGGTAGACCTGAGCAGATTTGAACTGCTGACCCCTACATTATCAGTGTAGTGCTCTAACCAACTGAGCTACAGGTCTATATAAATAATGAAAGATTAAGCACAGGAATTTTTCAAGAACTCCTTACACTCCAACCGCGAGCTCGTGTCGGATCTCACTCCAAAAAGGAGGTGTTCCAGCC
>ERZ1034998.850-NODE-850-length-18958-cov-5.396339_pt1 | contig 18958 bp, 18 predicted proteins | sample MGYA00520621_ERZ1034998 | MGnify/ENA primary metagenome ERZ1034998 (study PRJEB33766, sample SAMN09781748) | gut metagenome | biome: gut microbiome | host: Homo sapiens | place: Madagascar | study: EMG produced TPA metagenomics assembly of the PRJNA485056 data set...
ACCTTCATCATACGAATATGCCCATAATGTAGTCCCACTGTCCATTGCAATTATAACGACCTTCTTTATAAATATCAGTCAATCATCTAATTACTCACCATCTACCACCCTAACTTACACCGTCTACAGGCTTTGTGACTTGTACGACTTGTTGTGTGTGTCTTATGTGCGACTTGTGTGTGTCTTACGGACACAAAAATAGGGCTATCCAGACCGAATTACCTAGTCTGAATAGCCCGAAAAGTCTAGCTTTTAAGCCATTTTATTTAGAATTTACCAGCGTTTGCTGCTTCCTCAACAGAAACGGCAACAGCTACGGTAGCACCTACCATAGGGTTGTTACCCATACCGATCAGACCCATCATTTCTACGTGTGCAGGAACTGATGAAGATCCGGCGAACTGTGCATCTGAATGCATACGTCCTAATGTATCGGTCATACCATAAGAAGCAGGACCTGCTGCCATGTTATCCGGATGAAGTGTACGGCCTGTACCACCGCCGGATGCTACAGAGAAGTACTTCTTACCCTGCTCTAAGCATTCCTTCTTGTAGGTACCTGCAACCGGATGCTGGAATCTTGTAGGGTTGGTTGAGTTACCGGTAATTGATACGTCAACGCCTTCCTTATGCATGATAGCAACACCTTCCGGTACAGAGTTTGCACCATAGCAGTTAACCTTTGCACGAAGTCCTTCTGAATAAGACTTACGGAATACTTCCTTAACTTCGTTTGTATATGGATCATATTCGGTCTCAACAAATGTGAATCCGTTGATACGTGAAATAATCTGAGCTGCGTCCTTACCAAGACCGTTTAAGATAACTCTTAAAGGCTCCTTACGAACACGGTTAGCCTTCTCAGCGATACCGATAGCACCTTCTGCTGCTGCGAATGACTCATGACCTGCTAAGAAGCAGAAGCACTTGGTCTCTTCTTCCAGAAGCATCTTACCTAAGTTACCATGTCCTAAACCTACCTTACGGGTATCTGCTACGGAACCAGGAATACAGAATGCCTGTAAACCTTCACCGATTGCTGCAGCTGCATCTGCTGCTCTTCTGCAGTTCTTCTTAATAGCGATAGCAGCACCTACTGTATATGCCCAGCAAGCATTCTCGAAACAGATCGGCTGAATCTTCTTAACCTGATCGTATACATTTAAGCCGGCATCCTTAGTAATCTTCTCTGCCTCTTCGATAGATGAGATACCATAGCTGTTTAATACTGCATTAATTTTATCAATTCTTCTCTCATATGATTCAAATAAAGCCATTTTCGTTACCTCCTTCTATTATTTAGCCAGTTCTTTATCTGTTCTAGGATCAATGATCTTAACAGCGTCATCTACACGGCCGTACTGTCCGCAAGACTTCTCATATGCTGTGTTAGGGTCATCACCCTTCTTGATAAAGTCTGTCATCTTACCAAGGTTTACGAATTTATAGCCAATGATCAAATCATCTGCATCCAAAGCAATACCGGTTACATAACCTTCTGCCATCTCCAGATAACGAGGACCCTTCTTTAATGTACCGTACATAGTACCAACCTGTGAACGAAGACCCTTACCTAAATCCTCCAGACCTGCACCAACCGGAAGTCCTTCCTCTGAGAATGCACTCTGAGAACGACCATATACAATCTGTAAGAACAATTCTCTCATAGCTGTGTTGATAGCATCACATACAAGGTCTGTATTCAATGCTTCCATAACAGTTAAGCCCGGCAGGATCTCTGCTGCCATAGCTGCTGAATGAGTCATACCTGAACAGCCGATGGTCTCAACCAATGCTTCCTGAATAATACCTTCCTTAACGTTCAGAGTCAGCTTACAAGCACCCTGCTGTGGTGCACACCAGCCAACACCATGTGTTAAACCGGAGATATCCTTAACTTCCTTTGCCTGAACCCACTTAGCTTCTTCCGGAATCGGTGCACATCCATGATGAACACCCTGAGCAACTGGGCACATGTTCTCTACTTCTTGTGAATAAATCATGTTGAAACTCCTTTCAATTGTAAAAATTTACATCAGACAGCTCTGGATCCGCCTGACTGTAGGAATCTCTGGAATCAAGACCCCATTTGGTTATATTTTCGCATAAATCGGCAAAATAGTCTAGGACTTTTTTGCATTTTTTTCTCATTTCCTGTGTTATAATAGCGATTATGAATATGAATACGAGGTACTGGCTTTATGAAATATGTTGACTTACACGTTCACTCCAATGCATCGGACGGTACACTGTCTCCGAGCGAAGTGGTTGAACTTGCCCTGAAAAAAGATCTGGCAGCAATTGCTCTCTCCGATCACGATACCGTCAAAGGTGTTCCGGAAGCTGTAAAAGCGGCAGAGGGAACTTCTCTGGAGGTGATCCCTGCCACGGAGCTTTCCTGCTATTATAATAAGATTGAGATCCACGTAGTCGGATTGTTTGTTGATCATCAGAACCCGGACTTTCTGGCAGAGCTGGACCGGCTGGAGGCTGCACGTATGCAGCGGAATCTGGATATGATCGAGTTGTTCCGCAAGGACGGCATCGAAATATCCTTAGAAGAATTACAGGCCGGAAATCCGGGCAGTGTAATCACCAGAGCCCATTTCGCCAGAGTCCTGACTGAGAAGGGCTATTGTAAAGATAAAAATGCCGCTTTTAAACAATATGTCGGTGTCGGATGCCCGTACTACCTGCCGAAGCCGCAGGTCACACCGGAGCTATCACTCCCTCTGATCACACAGGCAGGCGGCATCCCGATCCTTGCACATCCAAACCTCTACAATATGGGGTGGAACGAGATTGAAACACTGGTACAGACCCTGCTTCCACTTGGTTTAAAAGGCATCGAAGCCTATCACTCTTCCCAGAATATCTTTCAGAGTGATAAGCTTCGTTCCATGGCTGCCAAATATCATCTGGTTGTGTCAGGCGGCTCCGACTTCCATGGTGCAAACAAGCCGGATATCGACCTCGGTATCGGTCGTGGCAATCTCCACATCACAGAAGCGGTTCTGGATCGGATCCGTGCCTGCCTTCCTCAATAATCCATCATTAATCTGCTGTATGCTCCGTGTCAGTCAGGTCTCTTCACCTCAATCGCCATATGGCAGATCATCGAACAGCTCCATTTGCTCGATACCATTCACATACTGCCTTCCATCCGGGTCGACCCGGACATCAAGTTCTCCATAAGTACCATCAACCAGTTCAAATCCTATGGTTGAAACTCCGCTTTCCGGCTGTTCCCGGATAGTAATCGGATAAATCATAATACCTGCCCGTAACACAGCATCCTCCAGTTTTCCATCCTTTTCCTGCTGCATCCGGACGGGAATATCCTGATTCGGCGTAATCCCATAGCGATATTCCGATTCCTTTGTGTTAGTCAGAACGCAGGTGTCTGACTCCGGCTTCAATGTACCATCCTGCAGAATATAATAACGATATCCCCAATAAGTACCCAGGCATTGTATTTCCTCCTGCATCCAGACGCCATCCTGAGAGCATCCCAGCACCTCACCGCCGTCTAATCGGAATACTTCCACCGGCTCTCCGTCCGGAAATTCATACAATCTGCTAGTCCGGTATTCCGAGTAGCCATAGGTAGTCAGCAACAGATAATACTTATCATCGCCTTTACAGATATATGCAGAGGTCATTCCAAATGCCTCCGGCAGGGTGAGTTCTGCTGTATTGTAACAAACAGTCACAGCATCCATGCTATTCTCATCTCCGCCATCAACTTTGATAGATAGCGTATCCATATTTCCATCGCCATCCATATCCTGTTCATAAACGGAATCTTGCATCAGGGCACCCCAATCGATTCCCCGCATATTGGAATCCGGTATATAATCTGTCTTCATTCCGGTCAACGTTTCATATGGCACCAGCACCCGGAACTGTCCGGCAGCATACGACGCGATCTCATACGGATTAATTACAATCTGTACACCCTGTCCGGTCAGAAACCAACAGATATCCCCTTCCTGAATCAGCTCTGCCAGTGACTGCTCACTGTTCTCGAAATATCCATCCGAATCCGATTCCAACTGTTTCCACAGGTAATCCTTTAATTCACTCTGAATATCTCCAAGATCGGAAAGCGTCAGCTGCTTTCCGGTACGGGTATCAAAGGTCACTCCGTTCGTCCAGTAGTCCCCATGCACACCACCGCGATAGGCACCGTTATCCAGCCTCAGGCTAACCACCTGTGAATCTATCCGTTCTGTTTTAATCCCGGCACTCAGATAATAATACATATTATTTTCCTGTACATAGGTATCGTCTCTTGACTCATCTGCATACGCAGCCGCCTCACTCAGATAATTCTTCTCATACTCATCCGCCCAGCTCTGCAGGGTCTGCATAATTGCAGATTCCGATTCCATCCCCATTACCTGCAATGTATCATACGACCCATAAAAGGCGACTCCATTGCCCGTTTCCACGGGATCATCATACTGATGATGCTCTATCCGCAGCCGGATTGTCCCGCTTGCCTCCTGATTCTCCTGCTGCTCTGTGGCATCTTCTGTCTTCTTTTCTTCTGTCTTCTTTTCTCCCACTTCGGTGTTATTAACGGTCTCTGTATCTCCGCCCGGCTGCATCTGACAGCCCGTCAGCATCAGTGCCGCCGCCAGACATAATATCATTCCTTTTCTGTAATACCTCATATAGCCACCTCTCTCCCTATATCATCTCATAGCAACCATGTTAAATTATCCGCCCCATGATTGTAATATATATCATTATATAGGAAGCTATATCTATTGTCTATGGCCTTCATACTTTCTTTATCTGCACTTTACCTGCAAAAGCCATATGGAAGTCTTACACTCCCCTGGGAAATGAACCAACCAGTGCCGGTCGTTCAATGCCGTATAACTCCGAGAACCGATAAATATAGCTGTTTACCACATTGGCCGAATATACCTTCTGCTCCAGACAGCATTTTACGATTTGATCGTTCAGGCATCCCGCCTCAAACCGATATCCTGCCAGTGCCAGCAGTTCTTCCGCTTCCTCCACACTCAGTCCCAGTGCAATACAATATGCCAATGCCATTGCCTTGGACGGCTGATATTCCTCCTCCATGTTCCTCAGACGGCTATGCACACGCCGGTCAATGTTGCCACGCTTATAAATATTATATGGGTGTTTAAACTCTCCGTTTGCAATCAACTGCTGCATCTTCCGCTCCACATATTCCCGGAAGCTCTGTCCGCTTCCTTCTGTCAGATGCCTCTGCAGATAGTCTTCCATAATCGTATCCAGTTCCGCCATCGCCTATATACCCCTTTCTCTTTTGTCCTGCCATTGATGTCGCTTACATGCGACATTTACGGCTGCTAACAGTATATATAGACGTTTTCTTTTTACTTTTAAATAGGGATTGCATAACTTCGGTCTGTGCGTGCATAACTTGGAACTTTACCCATCACTCTTTCGGCAAAAATACGCAGAGCATTCCCTCGTCCTGCCGATTCTGAATGGAGAGGCTTCCATGGTGCCGTTCCACGATTTTTTCCAGCAGATGCAGATTCTTCCGATACTCCTTCGGTGTTCCCGGCATCCTAAACCGCCGATACCGCTCATAAGAATCCCGGTCCGCCCGGTTCCCCTCCAGCTTTATGATCAGCATTCCGTTTCTTGTTCTCAGACTGACAGACAACCACCGTGCCTTCTCTTCCCGCACACAATGCTCCAGTCCGATTTGCAGCATGCAGTCCAGAACCGCTCCTAGCTCATCCTCCCGGATCTCCAACTTCGGCAGTGGTTCTATCACCGCATCAAACAATATCCGCTCCTCCATCGTCCGCTTATAATACTGGAACAGGATGGAATCCATGGTCAGATTCCCGCTTAACGGCACCAGCGCCAGCTCCTCTTCTACCTTTGTCTGCAATCTGACTCCCGGCTCATCCAGCGAATGTGTGGTCAGACTATTCCGGATTGTCAGAAGTTCCCGATTCTCATCCGCTACCTGTCTGTAATGTTCATACCGCCCGGCAATCATTTCATCCAGCTGTTTCTTCTCCCTTTGCAGTCTCCGGATTTCCATACGACTATATAAAAATGCGAGCAGATTCACCAGCAGGATCTGCAGGATCACCCAATACCCCCAGAACATAATAGTTGCCACGGTCGGTGCTGCCGACTGATTCGCCATGTGTTCAATGAAAACACGACTGCCTGTATACATACAAGTCTGCATACCGAGGATCAGCAATGCACAGTATTTATAAATATACTCCCGCTTCGGAATGATCTCCGGCCGGGCGATCTTCCTTGCAACGAAGCTGGTACCAATCGTCGCTATGCCCAGTATTAATACAAACAGCATTCCACCCCCCAGATCCGTTCCGTTTCCGGTCACAACTCCGGCAACAATGTTCCGCTTGCCCGGAATGATCAGAAATCCACCGATCCCAAGCACATTGCTTACCATCAATACCAGATGATTCACAATGACATTTTTCCACAGACTTCCGCCAAAATATATTGCAAGCAGAAGCATACCGCCATAAAGCTCCAGTATGATAGCTATCATTGCCCCGAATATCCCCTGAGACTTCGTCACAAACACCGTAAAATAAAGCACCAGTGCCGCCAGAAAATAATCCAGGATATGAATCGGTTTCCTCTTAAACGGAAACACGACCAATGCAGAGGCACATTCCAGAATTGTCCCCCATATAAACGTATAGGAATTGCTCCAGTCAACCTGTATATTCATACTTACACCTGTTCTGCCCAGTAATTCAGATACCTTTTCCGTAGTTCCTTCTCATAGGATACACCGATTGGGATAACATCGGAGTTTTCCATCCGGATCTGCTCCTTTTCCACAACCTTTACATAATCCAGATTCACAATATACGCCTCATGACAGCGTACAAATACTTCCTCCAGCTGTCCCTGCAGCTTTCGCAATGAACTGTAATAGGAATATTCCTTCTCCTTCGTATGGATCTGCAGCTTCCGCTGTACCCGCTCAATATAAAAAATCTCATTCTGGGAAATAATCACCCTGCTGCCCTGATTAAAAATCTCCAGCACAGAATTTTTCTTTCGTTTCTGAATCAGTACCTCGGCCTTCCTCACTGCTCTCGGAAGCATCAGGTCCATGTTGGCCTTCAGTACGAAATAGCAATGTTTCGTTTCATAAACTTCCGGTGCAAATTCCAGAATATTCGTCAGATAAATGATCTGGCTCTCCGGCTGCAGCTCATTGATCGCCGTACTTAAAGTAATTCCGTTATAATCCCTGCCATCAAACTCAATATCCATGATGAAAAGGTCACACTCGAGTGCCTGTCCTTCAATCTGCTTTAGCAGCTCCTCCGGCTGACATGTCGTTATATCCTTCTCTTCTGCCAGCTTCTGATCCAGAATTACCCTTTTCGATCTTACGATTTCTTCTTCATTATCATCACATATTATAATCTTCATCTTCCGGTATCTCCTTATTCTCGCGGCAGGAAGATACATACACAGCCTTCTTCTTCCTGATTCTCCACTTCTATAATCCCTTTATGACTCTCCACAATCTTCTGCAGAAGCTTCAGATTCTTCCGATACTCTTTCGGCACTCCCGGCAGGTAGAATTTATGGTGCCGTTTATAAGAATCCCATGTCACCTTGCGCCCTTCCAGCTTTAACATCAGCATTCCGTTCCGGCTTCTTAAATTCACTGCCATCCATCGCCGGTCTCTCGCAAGGATACAGTGCTCATATACAAACTGCAGTGCACAGTCCAGCATAGAGGTCAGATCCTCTTCCCGTACGGTCAGATTGGACATCGGTTCTATGGTAGCATCAAAGACCACTGCATCCTCTCCGGCTCGTTTATAATACTGATACAGAATGGAATCAATCGTCAGATTCCCGCTTAGCGGAATCATGACCAGCTCTTCACCCAGTGCATTCAGATCCTGTGCATAATGCTTCATCTGTTCCTTGCTTTCTATACCGTCTATCTGCACTTCCCGGTACAATTCCTGTCTCACATTCCGGAGCTCCCGGTTCTCCTGTGCGACCTTCTTATAGTATGCATACTTTCCCGCTATGATCTCATTCAGGGCAAGCTTATCCCGCTCCAGTCGCCGGATTTCCATCCGGTTATAGAGAAATGCCAGCAGATTTACCATCAAAATCTGTATAATGATCAGATAACTCCAGTACCAGACAGTCGTTACCTTCGATGCGTCATACTGCTTTGCATAATGCAGTACCAGCGCCTGACTGCCTGTATAGATGCAGATGAATCCGATAATATACGTCCATGCACATAATTTATAAATCGACTCTTTTCTCGGAGATACCTCTGTCCGGAAGATTTTCCGAAAAATCGGACTGATGAGCACCGTTGCCACCAGCATGATGCATACGATCAGCATACCATCCTTCACGGCAACCGCCTGCCCGGTCTTGATCCGCTGCATGGCCTCCTTCATTCCCGGAATCAGCAGATACCCACCGATTGATACCGCATTGATAACATTGATATTAATATAATGCACCAGCGTATTCTTCCAGAGACTTCCCCCGAAAAACACACCAAGCATTGCGATCTCACCGTATAATTCTACGATAACTGCCAGAAAATTCCCCCATACGCCCTGCGGCCGCAGTATATAAACCAGCACAAACATCAGATTAATTCCCAGAAACCATGTCAGAATATGAATCTTTTTTCTCTTAAACGGAAATAAAATCAGACCACTCAGACATTCCATAGCTGCAGTTGCCACAATTGTATATGCATTTGTCCAATCAATCTGTATGTCCATCTCTATATTCTCCTCTTCTGTATCCCTTATATCCGCTACTCTGTCCTCTTCGATCCGTATCCGCAGGTTTCCTGATTCGGCATTCCATAACCTCGGATTTCCGGCAGCCGGATCTCTGTCAGAAACTCTGTTCCCAGATCCTGCATCTGAATCGTTCCTTCATATGCCTCCACAATCTCCCGGATGATTGATACACCGAACCCATGAGATACCTGATCCGGCTTCGTCGTCTGCATCCGATCCACATCCGGCCTGATTGCAGCAGATTTCGTATTCCGAACCTGAATATGCAGTGTTTCTGCTTCCATCCACAGTCGCAGGGATGTCCTGCTTCCCTCTCCGGCTATAACTCCTGCTTCTCTTGCATTATCCAACAGATTCGCAAACAGACTGACAATCTCCCGCTCCTTAAGCTTCAGCTCCGGCAGCTCCCCGCTCTCTATCTGTAGCTGCTGTCCGGCCGCCTGTGCTTCCTCCTGCTTCCCGGTCAGTAATGCATCCAACAGCCGATTGCCCGTATAGGATATGATCACTGACCCGGACTCGTTCATTCTGTCCTGCACCTGCATATGTTTCCGCAGATCATGTTTCACCTTCCGCAGTCCCTGATTCACTTCTACCAGCGTATCATAATACTCCTCCTCTGCGTGCACCCGCAGCTGTGCCTCTGATTGTTGCTTCTCCAAGGCTTTACGTTTCCTCACCAACAAAACCTGTATAGCACAGAGGATTATTAGTGTTATTAGAACAATAAGGAGCAGAACTCCTATCTGCCACTTCTCCATCCGTCCCTCACTCCTGCTTATCATTTTCTCTGATATGTCTCTCGGTCATAGTCAAATTATAACGCAAGATGAAAATGGAGCAAACTTTCGTTTACTCCATTCTATACTTCCCCGTGGAATTCTCTATTAGTCTTCCTTCTTCTTACCGAATAAAGACTTCTTTTCCTTCTTCTCGTCAGCAGCTTCCTCTGTCTCGGCTGTTGCTTCTTCTGGCTTGTCAATCTGTGCAATCGCTGCCTTATTCATTGGGATACGGCAGTTCTTGTTATTACCAAACTCAACAATAACCGTATCATCTACTACATCCAGAACCACACCATAGAATCCGCTGGTTGTCATGATACTGACACCCGGTCTCAGTTCTGCAATCATCTGCTCCTGTTCCTTCTGCTGCTTCTTCTGCGGGCGGATTAAAAGGAAATAGAAAATAACCACCATCAAAACGATCCAAATGATGCTTCCCCATCCTGCTAATCCTGCTCCGGTCTGTCCATTTGCACCGGCAGTTGCTTCCAATAACGTATAAAACATTTCATGTCCTCCATTTATTCGTGATTTTCGAATCCGGCAAGCTTCGCCTGCTTGTACTCCTGATAGCAGCCTTTTTCGATTGCCTCTCGAATCTCTTCCATCATCTTATTATAAAAATACAAATTATGCAAGACGCAAAGTCGATAACCTAACATTTCTTTCGCCTTCAGCAGGTGGCGGATATAGGCTCTGCTATAGGTTCTGCATGCCGGGCACCGGCATCCCTCCTCAATCGGGCGGCTGTCCAGTTCAAACTTCGCATTCAGCAGATTGATCTTTCCATGATTGGTATACAGATGCCCATGTCTGCCATTCCGGGTCGGGTACACGCAATCAAAGAAATCCACGCCACGGTCAACTGCCTCCAGTATGTTTGCCGGGGTTCCGACTCCCATCAGATAGGTCGGCTTATTCTCCGGCAAATGCGGAACCGTCACATCCAGAATATGGTACATCTCCTCATGACTCTCGCCAACCGCCAGTCCGCCAATCGCATACCCATCCAGATCCAGCTCGGAAATTGTATCTGCATGTGCGATCCGGATATCATCAAAAATCGCCCCCTGATTAATCCCGAAGAGCATCTGATTCGGATTGATCGTATCCGGCAGACTGTTTAATCTTGCCATTTCGTTTTTGCATCTTTGTAACCATCTGGTCGTTCTTGCCACAGACTGCTCTACATATTTTCGTTCCGCCACGCTGGACGGGCATTCATCAAACGCCATTGCGATCGTGGATGCCAGATTGGACTGGATCTGCATGCTCTCCTCCGGTCCCATGAATATCTTCCTGCCATCTACATGGGAATGAAAATAGACACCTTCCTCCTTGATCTTTCGAAGGCCTGCCAGAGAAAACACCTGAAATCCGCCGGAATCGGTCAGGATTGGCTTATCCCACACCATAAACTTATGCAGGCCGCCCAGCTTCCGAATCACTTCATCTCCCGGTCTCACATGAAGATGATAGGTGTTGGACAGCTCGATCTGGGTTCCGATTGTCTGCAGATCCTCGGTTGATACGGCGCCCTTAATCGCAGCTACGGTTCCTACATTCATAAATACCGGTGTTTGTACCGTACCATGCACGGTCTCCAGCACCGCCCGTTTTGCTTTTCCATCTTTTGCTATAATCTTATACATAATTACCTCTTTTATCTACATATGCCCGGATCAGGATTCCATCCTCCCGGTACACTTCCTCTATAACCTGTCCGCTCTGCCTTACCCGTGCAATCTTCGCCGCATCCCGGTACGGATACACATGTTCAAAATATATCCGATTCTCACGGATCATCCGGCTGATCCCCTGCAGCAGTTCCTGCAGACCGTCACCGGTTCTCGCCGATATCCGGTACACTTCATCTGCCCTGAAATCCTTCAAAACCTCCGGCACATTCTCCCGATCTGTCTTGTTAAACGCAGTCAGTATCGGCCGTCCTTCGATCTCCAGATCCCGCAGAGTCTCATATACCGTATGCATCTGAATATCCATCTGCGGATTGGATGCATCTACTACATGCAGAATATAATCGGAATATTTCGCTTCTTCCAACGTAGAACGGAATGCCTGGATCAGATGATGCGGCAGCTTCCGAATAAATCCAACCGTATCCGTCAGCAATATCTTCTGCCCGTCCGGCAGCTCCAGGCTCCGCGTTGTCGGATCCAGTGTTGCAAACAGCTTATCCTCGGATAACACTTCGGAATTCGTTAATGTATTTAACAATGTGGACTTTCCTGCATTGGTATACCCCACAATACAAACGACCGGAATCCCATTGCCCAGCCGCTGCTTCCGCTGCGTTGCCCGGTTCGTCTTCACCTGTTCCAGATCCGCCTTCAATCTGGAAATCCGCTCCCGGATCACACGCCGGTCAATCTCCAGCTGCTTCTCTCCGGGACCTCTGGTACCGATTCCACCGCCCTGTCTAGACAGGATCCCGCCCATACCGATCAGGTGTGTCGATCGATATCGCAGCTGTGCCAGCTCTACCTGGATCTTTCCTTCTCTGGTCGATGCCCTCGCGGCAAAAATATCCAGAATCACCATTGTCCGATCCAGGATCTTTACCTCCAGCTCTCGTTCCAGATTATTCATCTGTGAAGGTGTCAGTTCATCATCGCATACGATTCCATCTGCATCCATCATTATCAGATACTGTTTCAGCTCTGCCACCTTACCGGAGCCAATATAAGTTGCAATATCAAAGCCGGCACGATTCTGTATAAACTGTCCGACCGGCAGCCCGCCTGCCGTCTGCACCAGTTCTGCCAGCTCTGTCAGAGAATCCTGTGTCGTCACTTCATCTCCGACTGCAACGCCCACCAGAACCAATCGTTCTGCCCGTTCTTCTAATTCATATAACTCTGTCATAAACACTCCTGCCTTATGATTCGAGACGCTGCCTGGTATACAGGAAGTCATACTCCTTCTGCACCAGATCTGTAACTGTATAATTCATCCTGTATTCACAAATCAGTTCATATGCCTTGTCATAGTCATGCTGTGACTCATAATACAGTATCTCAATGTATCGCAGCTGCTCAATGCAGCTCTTATCCGACGAGTGCAGCCCCTGTTCCAAATACTGATGGCAGGTGCTATACCGTCCTTGCTGGAAATAATAATCCGCCAGTTGTGCACAGGCATATGAACTTTCCGGTTCATAATCTACATAAGTAGTCAGATATGCCACCTGTTCATCCGTTCTTCCAAGCTTGGTTGCACACATCCCCGCATATAAGGCACATTCCGTGTGTCCGGCCTCAATCGCCGCCTGAAATGCCGGCAATGCGGCATCATAGTTTCCTTCTTTCATCTCAATGAATCCCCGTGACATCTTCTTCTGAAGATTCAGATATTCAATCTGTTCTTCCTCCGTTTCCAACAGAATATCATACTGTTCAATCGCTTCCGCGTACTGCTCTGTCAGAAAATAAGAATCTGCCAGATATAATCTGGTATCCCGGTCCACCGGCTGTGCAAACTGAACTTCTTTACTTAATGAGGTCTGAAAATTCGATATGGCTTCTGAATAATTTCCTTCATTATATGCAGCAATCCCCTGATCCCGGTATTCATTCTTATCCTGCATATTCGTATAGATTCTGACTCCATATGAAATCAGAAACCCAAGTGCTCCCATCAGAAGTACTGCTGTCAATGCCTGAATCACACTCTTCTTCCGTGACTTCTTTTTATGTTCCATAATGTCCTCCCGAACAACTTCTGATTCCGAATTCTTTACCGATTCATGACTGCATCGATCGAATCGATACATGCTGCCCGCAATCCGGCATGCTCCAGTGCATCCACACCACGGATGGTCGTGCCATTCGGCGAGCAGACCGCATCCTTTAATACACCCGGATGCTCTCCGGTCACCTGCTGAAGCTTCGCACTGCCAAGCATCGTCTGTGAGATCAATTTATAAGCGGTTGCCCGCGATATGCCATACTTAACCGCCGCATCTGCATAGGCCTCCAGAATCAGATCCATGAATGCCGGTCCACAGCCGGAAACAGCTCCGCCGATGCCCATTAATCCGGTCGGCAGCTCCTCTGTAAGCCCCAACGCCGAAAAAAGATCCAGCACCAGTTCCCGTTCTCCTGCAGACAACGTATTCTTCTCTTCAAAAAGGATCACACCTTCGCCCACCATTGCCGGTGTGTTCGGCATAATGCACTGAATCCGTACATCCGCTCCCAGAAGCTTCTCATAGTTCGCAAAAGTCCAGCCTGCTGCGATCGAGATCAGTGCCTTTCCTTTCATATATGCACCGGCATCCGCCAGTACACCTTCAATCTGATATGGCTTACAGGCCATGATCAGGATATCTGAATTCACTACCAGTTCAATCAGATCATGAATCGGAACAAATCCGATTCTCTCTGCGTTCTCCAGCAATTTATCCTTATGCGGCGCATATGCCAGCACCTGGTCCTTTTCTACCTTACCGACCTGAAAGAAACCTGCCGCAATTGCCTGTGCCATGTTTCCCATTCCTATAAAACCGATTCTGCTCATCCTGCATCCTCCTTCTCATCTGCTATCCACCTGAAAATCTTTCTGAAATGCAATTAGCTTTTATTATATTCCATCAAATAAGAAAGTCAAGTTTGCAATCATCAGAATTCTTCTTCCATCATTGCATAAATCTCGCTTAACCGCTCTCTGCTTAACTCAGTCTGATTCAGGATCGTATACCGATCCGGTCGGGTTCCCTGTGCCTGCTGCCATGCATTCACGAAAATATCCTCTGTCACCTTCCAGTCGGACGGCTTCACCGGCAGCTTGTACTCATGCAGGATCCGCTTGATCTTACCGATATTACGATTCTGGAAGATACAGACCGGGACACTTCCCATTGCCACTGCGATACCATGTGGCACATATACATCATCCGCAAAATTCTCCTCCAGTGAATGACAGAATAAATGCTCCGCTCCACTGCTCGGTCTGGAATTGCCGGCAATCTCCATGGCCAGCCCGCCCATGACCAGCGCCTGTGTCAGCACCTTGATAAAGCTCTTGCTCTTGATAGATTTCTCTTCATTATAACAAATGGAGTTAAATGCCATCTTAGAAATCATATAGGCAAAATCATCGATCTTGCTTCCGGTCACCGCCGCATCCAGTTTCCAGTCATTCAGTGCCGTATATTTACTGATCGTATCACCGACCCCCGCCAGCAGCTGCCCCTCCGGTGCACCCATGATCAGATTAACATCTACTATAATACTATGCGGGATCGTACAGCGAAATGTCTTTCGCTTCAGTCCCTCTGTTCCAAGCACTGCCACCGGTGACGCCAGGCTGTCATTGCTGAGTGTTGTCGGCAGGCATAAGAATATGGACTTGCTCACAAAAGCCGCATACTTAGCCAGATCCAGAACCATACCACCACCGAAGCCGATGACCACTGCAATATCATTCATACAGATATATTTTGCCAGATCCACTGCCTGGTCAAAGGATCCGTTCTCCACCAGATAGATCTCACTGTATTTAAAATCCGCCCGCAGTTCCTTCAGTGTATCTGGAAACAGCTTCTGCAGATTCTGATCCGTCACGATCACGACCTTCTTGTTGCCAATTCCCGGCACGCAATCTGACATTACCTCATTGACTCTGGCAAAAATTCCCTCTTCTACTAACAAATGATACGGCAAACGAAAATGATTCATAGCTCTCACGCTTCCTTTCCTATCTATCCTGATTCTATTCCGGCATCCATCCTCACTATATCCGGCCTGTATACGGCAGAAATCCATGATGCTCCGTCAGTTCCGTTTCCTCAAATAAGCGATTCACCGCCGGAAGATATTCTGTGTACGTATTGGCCTTCCGGATTTTTTTCAGATACCTGTCAGGCTCCTCAAACACGGTTCCCCAATAATTCCATAATTCCTTTAGCTTAAACAGCGTATTCCGCTCTCCGAAATCAATGCTCCGGTATGCGTGAAGAACCTGATCATGCAGTTGCTTCAGCTCCTCCTTTTTCAGGTGCTTACCTCCTTGCAGCTCCCGGATCAGTGCCGGATTTGCAAGAAGTCCTCTGCCGATCATCACAGCACCGAAGCTGCCCTCCGGATATTGTTTTATCAATTCCTCATAGTCTTTTATAGAGAATACATTTCCATTATAACAAATGTCCATAGGCTCTGCCAATGCCTGCCGGAAGATTTTCTGACGAGGCTCTCCCCGATAAAAGTCTTCCCGATACCGCGGATGAATAATCAGCTCCCGGATCGGAAACTGCCGAAAAATCGCCAGCAGCTCTCCGAAAGCCTCTTCTCCCTCCTCGGCCGACATTCCCAGTCTGGTCTTTATCGTAATATCCGCAGTCCATTCTTCCCGAAACACGGTCTCCAGAAATGTCAGCAGCTGTTCTCTGTTCTCCAGCATACCGGCACCCTTTCCCTTGGATACCACCGTCCCGGACGGACAGCCGAGATTTAAATTAATCTCCCGGTATCCTAATTCCTCCAATGCACGACCGGCACGGATAAACCCATCTGCATGATTGGTCAGCACCTGTGGTACCAGCGGAATCCCGGTATTGTTCTCCGGCAGCAGATCCCGTCGTTCCTTCGGCCCCAGTACCCGTTTCGTATTCGGCTGGATAAACGGTGCATAGACCTTATCCGCATCCGGAAATAGCTTCCATGCCTCTCTTCTGTAAATATATCCTGTAATTCCTTCCATCGGAGCAAAATAAAACCGCATAATTCTCCTTTCATTCCTTCCGGCCTGTTCCACGTTCTGTCATCCTTTCTCGCTTCTTCTGCACAATGGGAGAGAGCATTCTGCCCTCTCCCATTCGTATAACTCTCTGTGATTCTGCCGATTATTCCTTTCTCAGAATATCCACGGTATGTGCTGCCGCTCCGATCAGATCCTGCCGCTCGCAGATTGATAGCTGATACCGCATGAATTCCTCAAAGGTCTCGTCATCCATTTCATTTAACAACTTCCGCATATAATTGGCCGGTCCATCCGGGGTTATGATCTGAACCCGCGTCAGTCCCGCTGCCCTGTTATACCCGTCAATATCTTCCACCCGTACATAATCATACAGATTCTCCGGATGGGATACACTGTGAAAATCCTCTGTCAGACGGTTCTGCTCCATACATTCTTTTATATGACCTTCCTTAAATGCATAGGTCAGCACACAATATTCATTCATGCAATACGCAACCAGGATGATACCGCCCGGTTTCGTCACCCGCTTAGCCTCCGCAAGCGCCCGCACCTTATCCTCCTGTGTGAACAGATGATACATCGGCCCAAACAGCAGTGTCAGATCAAACTGATCCGACTCCAGCTTTTTCAGATTCAGAGCATTGCCCTGCATCGCCTTTACGGTACTTCCTTTCTTCTTTAAGATCCCGAGGTTATACCGCACCAGTTCAACGGCTGTCACATCATATCCCTCGTCTGCCAGTGCCACGGAATACTTCCCGGTCCCGGCTCCGATATCCAGAATGCGAATCTCCGAATTCCGGTTCGTTGCATCCGAACCTTCTGTATCCGGATGCTTCATGTCACACTTTATCTGCTCCAGATACCGGTGGATATAATGCATGGAAGTCCGGAACTCTACCTGTCCATACCGGGTATTCAGTCGTTTATCTTCATTAAATTTATTATAATACTGTTCGAGCTCTGTCATCTGCTTCATGCGTCAATTCTCTTCTATCTCTTACTCTTATTCTTAATACCGGACTTTCTCCCTCCGGCATCTGCCCTACTTGTTGGCTTCATAGGTCTTCAGCCGCTTGAAGAAATCCTTACTTTCTGCCACAACCACACCGCTCAAAGCAAAGATTGCAATCATGTTCGGGATGGCCATCAGTCCGTTAAAGATATCCGCAATGGTCCATACAGCCGCAACTGTCATGTAAGGTCCGATAAAGACTGCCAGAATGTATAACCAGCGATATACCTTAATGATCTTCTGCTTCCCGTTGAACAGGTATTCCAGACAACGCTCGGAATAATAATCCCATCCAAGAATGGTTGTAAATGCAAAAAATACCAGACACATCATCAGAATAAAGGATGATACCTGTGATGGGAACGGAAGACCGTTATTAAATGCATAGGTGGTAACCTGTACACCTTCCAGTCCCTCTACCTGCCATGCGCCGGTCAGGACAATCGAAAGACCGGTCATGGTACATACAATGATCGTATCAATAAAGGTACCGGTCATGGATACCAGACCCTGACGCACCGGTTCCTTTGTCTTTGCTGCTGCCGCTGCGATCGGAGCAGAACCAAGCCCGGACTCATTGGAGAAGATACCTCTTGCAATACCCTTCTGCATTGCGATCAGCATCGTACCTACCGCACCACCGGTAATCGCCTTCGGATTAAATGCACCCTTTATAATCGTAGCAACCGCTGCCGGAATTTCCTGTACATTACAGATCAGCAGAATAATGCAGAATACAATATAAATAATTGCCATAAACGGAACCACAGCCTGTGATACCTTGGAAATACGCTTTACGCCACCGATCAGTACGGCTGCCACACAGACACTTAGGATCAGGGACGCAATGATAACCGTCCACGAATATGTACCGATCCCCGGAATTGTCAGTGTCCATGACATATTCGGGTCAAAATAATTATTAACAGCAGAAGAGATACCGTTTACCTGTGAGAATGTACCGATACCAAACAGACCTACGCAAACGCCAAAGAATGCAAAAATCTTAGCCAGCCATTTCCACTTCGGGCCCATACCCTTCTCTATATAATAGAATGGTCCGCCCAATGCATGATGATTCTCGTCTACCTCGCGGTACCTAACAGCCAGCAGGCCCTCGGCATACTTGGTTGCCATACCAAAGAAGGCTGCTACCTCCATCCAGAACAGTGCTCCCGGTCCTCCGGCTCCGATTGCCGTTGCAACACCTACGATGTTACCGGTTCCGATCGTTGCGGACAACGCAGTACATAATGCACCAAAGGATGATATCTCACCGTGTCCGTCATCCTCATTCTGAACCATCCACTTTAATGCCAGTGGCAGTCTCCGTATCTGAAGAAGTCCCAGACGGATAGACAGATAAATACCGCCGGCCAGGATCAATACGATCAGAGGGACACCCCATACCAATGTATCAATCTTATCCAGCAGAGCATTAAACATCTTCCAGATCAAATCCAGAACACTGTCTGCATGATACTTCGTGCTCATCTCACTTATCCAAGTGCTCATCATTACTGCATTCATTCTCTTTACTCCTTAGTTATTATTTATCGCTTCGTCCATATATAATCCTGCATATCTGATCACTACATATTAAATATGTTTAAATT
>ERZ1034998.856-NODE-856-length-18838-cov-53.292605_pt1 | contig 18838 bp, 21 predicted proteins | sample MGYA00520621_ERZ1034998 | MGnify/ENA primary metagenome ERZ1034998 (study PRJEB33766, sample SAMN09781748) | gut metagenome | biome: gut microbiome | host: Homo sapiens | place: Madagascar | study: EMG produced TPA metagenomics assembly of the PRJNA485056 data...
TTATTCTGTACGCAACCTGTCAGTCACTCAATGATTATGACCGCCTTGTAAACAGCGGAATGTTGCTTGAACTGCAAATGTGGCTTGAACGGCACGCAGAGGGAGACATAGAAGTTGAAGTCGGCGACAACATTTTATACGGTGAGCTTAAAAAACTCACTTGCTCAAACGGAATGCTTTACAGCATACCCGAGCAAAACAACAACGGCGGTGTGCAGTACCAATTGCAAATCACCGCCCAATACACTATTGAAAATTGATTGAAAATTGAAAGCGAGGAATTATTATGGCAGCATCAACACCCGATATCGGTAAACTTAAGAGAAGTTACCTTTTACATTTTATTGACGCAAGCTTTGGCACAGGCGAAAGTCCAAAGTGGTATCTTATCGGCAAGGACATTGACGATATGTCGGTCGAGCTTAGTCCGGACACAAGCACAGTAAAGAACATTCTTGACGAAACCTCGGTAAATGACAACGGCTACGAGCCTACCCTTGACGCAGGTACATACTACGCAAACACAGGCGACAGTATTTATACAAAAATTAAGGACATTGCAATGAACCGCCTTACCGGTGACGACTGCAAAACGAAAATTCTTGAAGTGCTCATTGACAAGAAAACAGGCCCTTATGATGCTTGGATTGAGGACTGCATTGTTAAGCCGCAGTCATACGGCGGTGCGCAGGGCGGTGTTAATATCCCATTTAATGTTACATTTGACGGCAACAGAAAGCAGGGTACAGCGACTATTTCAGACAAAGTTCCGACATTTACCGAAACTGTATAAGGAGTGAATTTTATGCAGAGTTTAAATTTTAAAACACCGCTGAAAACATATGCAATCAATGATGATGAAAATGCGGTAATCAAGATTAACACAACAGATTTCGGACTTATTGACAGGCTGAAAAATCTTGTGGAACGCACAGGCAAAATCGCCGATAAATACAAAGCTATGTCCGAAGACAAACTTAATATTGATGTATTTATCGACTTTGACAAGGATATTCGCAAGGAGATTGACTATGTTCTCGGCGAGGGCGTAAGTAAAAGCGCTTTCGGCAATGTGAATTGCTTGTCCATCTGTGACGACGGCAGTATGATTTTTGAGAATTTTCTTAATTGTGTTGTTCCCGTTATTCTTGATGATGTTCAGACCGCTGTCGCAAATCGTTCAAAGCATATTGAGAAATATACAAATCAGGCAAAGAGGCTTGCAAGGTGATCGGCTTACTTCCGACGAGCCTTGAAATTGACGGAGAGCAGTACGAGATTAATTCCGATTTTCGCATTGCTCTCCTCATCTTTGAGGCTTACGCAGATAAGGAACTAAGCGACTATGAAAAACTTGTTGTGTGTTTAAACTGTCTGTATAAAGAAATACCGCAGGATACCGAGGAGGCTATGAAAAAAGCCGTATGGTTTCTTGACGGCGGAGATGTGCCGAAATCGAAAAAAGCTCCAGTCAAAATTATTGATTGGAGCTATGACGAAAGCATTATTTTCCCAGCACTTAACAAGGTTGCAGGCTTTGAAACAAGGATTGCAAGCTATGTGCATTGGTGGACTTTTCTCGGCTATTTCAGCGAGGTAGGCGACGGATTGTTTTCGCAAGTAATAAACATCAGGCAAAAACGAGCAAAGGGCAAGAAACTCGAAAAGTGGGAGCTTGATTTTTACAACGAGCATAAAGAACTTGTCGATATAAAAGAAAAACTTACCCCAGAGGAACAAGCGGAACTCGACGCAGAGGAAGATTTTATAAACAATCTTGTATAGGCACTTTGTAAAATTATTGTTGACAATGAACAAACTTTGTTATATTATGTAACAAAGGAGTGATTTTATGAAATGCCCGAGATGTGGAAAAGAAAATAAACCTAATGTGAGTTTTTGTGAGGCTTGCGGGTTAAAGTTTGAGCAGAATCCCGCACCGAAACAAATACAGCCTGTACGCAGACCTGTAAATAATGTGCCGCCCTTAAATATGAACATACCTGCGCAACCGCCGAAAAAGAGAGGCAGCTTAAAAATTTGGCAGATAATTTTAATTACTGTGGGAAGCGTTTTTGCGGGAATAGGCATATTGCTTATTTTTCTGATAATAGTCGGTTTAAGTATGGTGGGTGACAACAGCGAAAGTAAACGTTATGACACTAAACCGACTTATTCTTATAGCAGCAGAGTTGAAGAAACTACCGAACCTGTTACAGAAAAGCAAGAAGCAGAAAAGTATTGGAAAAATTATTGTGATGAAAATTATAGCGATATAATTGAAGTTTCCATATCTCATTTGCACGATAATGCTGATTATTATAATAATAAAACGATATTAACCGTAGCAAAAATAGATGAACTAAATACAGATTCGTTTTCTACTAATGTTCAAAATGATAATTTGTTTTTTGACGGAGCAAAGTTTGATTTTAAACAATACAATGATGAGTTAGAATATTATGGGAAAGGCGAAACAGTTATTGTTGTTGGAAATGTTGATTCTAAGTCATCCTCTTGGGCTGATGTATATGTAAAAGATTGTCATATTATTGGTTCGGGCGGAACTGCAAGTGATAAAGCTAAAGAATTAAACAACTTAGACTATAGCTATGAAACCACAGCTCCTCCTACAACTTTGAGTGATTCAGATATTGAAACTAAAAAGAAAAATGCTGAAAATCAATATGCAAAGGACTATTCAGATATTGATGCAACAGAGATTGAAATAAACAGACTTTATGACAACAAAGATGACTATATCGGCAAAACAATATTAACAGCCGTTAAAATTGAAAGTCTTGATGATGACAATTTTAATGTAGATATTCAAAATGGCTCATCTATTTTCTATGATGTTGAATTTCGTTTTAAAGAGTATAGTGATGAACTCGAGTATTATAAAAATGGTGATTTTGTAATTGTGTATGGTACTGTTAAAGATGATACATCGTCTTGGTCATCTTTGTGCGTTACGGACTGCCATATTATAGGTTCAGGTGATGAAGCAAAGAAAAAAGCACAAGAGCTAACTTAATAACAATTTTTATGACAATGTAAAAGCCACTCCAAACGGGGTGGCTAAAATTTTATCAAATTATTTTAAAATAGGTATTGACATATGAACATAAATGGTGTACTATATGAACATAGGAGGTGAATGACGAATGAGAAAAGCTTTTAGGACAACAATAGATGAAGATGTACTATTCGAATTGAAGAAAATGGCACTTGAAAATGGGTGTCATGTAAATGACATAATAGAAAAATTAGTCCTTGATAATCTTCATGAACAGTATTTTACTAAGGACCTCAAAAAATTTCCTGAAATGAATTTAGCAGAAAAGCAATCTTATTTAAAAAGAAGATTGTCAAAAGTAATACAGGATGTTATAGATGAGTGTAATCTTAAAATAAAACCGTCTAATTTTACTGATATTATGGCAAGAACCATATCAGACTTAATTTTTTCGGACGATATATTGTTTCCTAAAAAGAAATAACGGCAACTATCCACCGACCAAAGCGATTAGTTACCGTTACAAAAAGACAGAAGTATCTCTATCTGAAATCTATTATATCATTTAGCGGAACTTCTGTCAAATTAAAATTATGATAGGAGTTTTTATTATGGCTTGTGTAAAGAATGTAAAAAATGTAATCAAAAGTGTTCGTGGCACTATTAATCCATATTATGATATGGGCTACGAGAACGTTACGGAAATTTATCGTACCAATTCAAGTGTATGTGATATGATTTGCGATGCATTCGCATTTGGATATGCTCAAGGTATTAAAGCTGCAAATGCTGAAATGAGAAAGGCGGCTAAATGATATGAAAGCTATGGAATACAAAGGACAGAAAGTTATTACAACTGCAATGCTTGCAGAGGCATACGGAACTGATACAACAAATATCAGAAACAATTTCAAGAGAAATAAAGAAAAGTTCATAGAGGGAAAGCATTATTTCTATTTACAGGGTGACGAACTCAAAGAATTTAAAAAGGTAGTAACCGAAAGTTACTTCCCTAATAATATGGTTACTCGCCTTTACCTCTGGACTGAAAGAGGAGCAAACCACCATTGCAAAATTCTTGATACAGACAAGGCGTGGGAGCAGTTTGAAAATCTCGAGGAAACATATTTCAGAGTAAAAGAAGCGGTTAATGCATTTGTTTCTCCGGATACGGTAAAGTATCTTAACGGTGTTGCTAATTATCTGCGTATTCAGCGTGCAATTATGAAAGACAAAGGATGTACACCTCTTGAAATTGCTCAAATGGATAAACTGACTTGCGATACATATGGAATACCTGTTCCGGACAGCCTGTCAGCTCCTAAGGCATACGAACAGCTTGCAATTGCAGGTATAACACAAAAGAAACTTGAAGCAAAGAACTCATAACAACTAAATAAGCTAATTACAGCGTACATCTTCGGGTGTGCGCTGTTTTTATACCACAAGGGTGCCGCATTTTGCTGTGCCCTTTTAATTTTACAGAAAGGAGTGTGATTATATGGCGGTTGACGGTAGCTTGATTTTTAATACCAAAATCGACACAAGCGGTCTTAACAGCGATATTGCAAGAATCAATAAAGCTATTGAGGCGGCTCAAAAGAAAGCACAGTCAAGCACAAAGCGAACAGGTAAGACGGCTAAGGCACAAGCCAAACAGTCGGCAAGTGTAACCGAGCAAGGCAAAAAGCGTGAAACCTCGGCGGCAAAACGCAGTGCTGCACAAACGCAAAATTCGGCAAAAGAAACGACTAAAGTTGTTGAGCAAACTGCGAAAGAGGCTGAAAGCAAGGTTGAAGAAAATGCAAATAAATCCGCACAAGATGTACAGCAAGCAACTGCGCAGTCTACGGAATCTGTCAAAGAGTCTGTTGATTCAGTATCCGAAAGCCTGTCAGACACTGCGGAAAATGTCGGCTCAAGCGTAGAGAGTATGGCACAAGATGTGGCAAGTTCCGGGTCATTGATTGAAGCGGGCATTAAAATAGGCATAAAAGCATTAGAAAAACTTGTACAAGCTGCTAAAAAGATTGCGGAGCAAATCAAGAAAGCGATTATCGCAGTTGTAAAAACGATTGTTAAAGTCGTTACATATACTGCCAAAACGGTATCGCAAGCATTAGGTACGGCACTCAGTACAATCGGCAAGTTTACGCTTAAGCAGTTCATCGGTGACTTTGAAAAGCAAAGCAGCGGATTATCAAATCTGTTGATTACCTTGGGTTCGTATTTTAGCTTGTACAAACTGTTTGATTGGGGCAAAGAAGGTGTGGAGTTAGGTTCTGACCTTGCAGAAGTTCAGAATGTAGTTGATGTAACATTCTCTCATATGACCGACAGCGTAGACAATTTTGCTAAATCGGCGCAAAATGCTTACGGCTTATCCGAAACTATGGCTAAAAAATATGTCGGTACATTCGGCTCTATGGCAGAGGCTTTCGGCTTTACGGAACAGCAAGCATTTAATATGTCAACAGCATTAACGGCTCTTACGGGCGATGTGGCGTCATTTTATAATATCACGCAGGACGAGGCGTACACAAAGCTGAAATCTGTTTTCAGCGGCGAAACAGAAACGCTCAAAGACCTTGGCATTGTGATGACGCAGAACGCACTTGACAATTACGCAATGGCAAACGGCTGGAACAAGACAACATCGGAAATGACCGAGGCTGAAAAGGTAACGCTTAGGTATAACTTTGTGCTTGACCAACTCAATAACGCAACAGGTGACTTTGCCCGAACGCAAAACAGTTGGGCAAACCAAACACGAATATTACAATTGCGTTGGCAAACATTACTCTCAACCATAGGCAAAGCGCTGATTAATATTTTTACGCCTATTTTACTTGTGCTTAATGAAGTTTTAGACAGGTTGCAGTCAATTGCACAGTGGTTTGAAAGCGTAGTAACAGCCGTATTCGGCAACTCTTCGGCGAGTTCGGGCGCATTGTCAGACGGAATGAATGACCTTTCCGATTCGGCAAATTCGGCTACAGATAACATTAATAACACATCAAGTGCGGTTGAAAAGCTGCAGAACAATATCAGCGCTTTTGATGAACTTAATGTTATGAGTGATACCACGCAGGACAATGCAGATTTTGAGGGGCAAGTAAATCAAGCGCTTATCACAGCGGGTATTATAAAAGATATTGTTGCCGATACTGTAGAGCCTGTAAAAGATTTCAAGTTCGATAAAATACTTGTTCAAAGTATAAAGTCAGGCAATTGGCGGCTTGTCGGTGTTATTCTTGCCCAAAAATTAAAGAAAATGTTAAAGCAAATCAAGTGGGAAGACATACAGGAAGCTGCGGTGCAAATTGCAAATGACATTGCCAGTTTCATTAACGGTGCGCTTGAAAACAAAACTGTATGGGAAACTGTCGGCGAAACTATTGCGCAAGGACTTAATACGGCATTTAAATTTTTGCTTACCCTGCTGGCTAACATTAATTGGGAGGATTTAGGCGAAGCGATAGCGGAAATGTTCAACGGTTTTCTTGAAGACTTCGACCCGGTAGTCTACGGAGAATTAGCGGCGGAAAAAATTAATGCGATATTTGATGCACTTCACGGTTTTGCATCTACATTCGATTGGAAACAACTCGGTTCATCAATTGCGGAATCTTTGCTTGCTTATTTTAGCGGATTAAATCTCACAGACGAGGGTGAAGGCTCTAAAATTCCCGATACTATAGCGGAAGTAATCAACGGTATAGTACAAGCGGGTATAGAATTATTTACTTACACTGACCCCGACACAGGCGAAAATGTATGGTCGTATATCGGTGATGTGTTAGGTGAGGGCCTTGTCAGATTTCTTGATACTTTTTCAATTACGGACGCTATAGAATTAGTCAAAGACGCTGTTTTTGCAATAATAACAATGATTTACCACGCATTTAAAAAAGTTTCCGAAAGTAACAGTTTCTTTCAGATCGGTGCAGATATTGCAGACGGTGTCAACGATTGGCTTGACGATGAAAGTTGGTGGGCAGAAACAGGAAAAATGCTTGATGTAATTGTCAACGGTATTCTTGATATGCTTGTTGGATTTATCGGAAAACTTGATGTGGGTAAAATTGATAAAGCACTTGAGGTATTAAACAGCAACATTGATTGGGACGGTATATTTTCAAAGGTTAGTTATGTTGTCTTAACGGCGTTTCATAAAGCATTGGCTTGGCTTATTTCAAAAATCAAACCTGTGCTTTCATATATTTCTCTTCTGTTTGGTATAAGAGTAGATTTAGGCGATACGGTAGAAAATCTGTACAAAATGCATTTGATTGATGTTGGCGGTAAAGATTACGAAGAGAATGTATACGGAACGTTATACGATAATGAAAAAGTAGTCAAAAATCGAAAGAACATAGAGCATAAAGACAATGACATGAACGCTAAAGCTACTACAGCAGGCGAGCAAATCGGTGAAAGTCTTGCAAACGGTATGTCAGACGGCTTCGTAACTTGTTGTGAAAAAAATCAAAAAATGGGCTCGAAAGTTGAAACTACAACAGGAGAGCTCATCGGAACAGCAAACACAACAATCGAAAACGATACATCACTTAACACTACACTTACAGAAAAAGGTTCAAACGGTCAAAAAGCATTTATCGGCGCATTTGATGAAACGAAAACGATAAGACATTTTGAGGATATATGGACCAAAATTAAGGGCGTTTTTTCGAGTGTAAGTGATTTCTTTAAGAGTACATTCGGAGATGCTTGGACAAAAGTTAAAAATATCTTTTCAGACCATTCTGGTGTCGAAAATATTAAAAAATCAGTTGAAAGTGTGTTCAAAAACAGCCTTAATAATCTTATTTCGGGTATTAACAGTGTTATTTCGAATCCGATTGTATCGCTCAATAATATTATTACAAAACTAAGAGATTTCAAGGTCGCAAATTTAACACCGTTTTCGTGGGTTCCGACTATTTCGTATCCGCAAATTCCAAAACTTGCTACAGGCACATACGTACCTGCAAATTACGGTGAATTTCTTGCAGTTCTCGGCGATAATAAGCGTGAAGCGGAAGTTGTTTCGCCAATATCAGCAATGAAACAGGCTATGTCGGAAGTGCTTGCGGAATACGGCGGAGCGGGCAACGGCGGAGATATTCACATTACCTTAACTATGCCTGACGGCAGAGTGCTTTTTGAGGCTGTTGCTGATGAGAACAACAAAATCAAGAAACGTACAGGCAGGTCCGCTTTTGCGTAAGGGGGGATAAGATTGGGTGAATTTAAAGGCTATTTAATTAAATTTCCGAAAAATGGCTTGCAGTTTCCACATAAGCTCATAGCTAAAGAGAGTTATCAAGCCACACCTTTACAGCGTACAGAGATTAAGGCATACCGTGACAGCAACAACCTTTTAAGGCGAGTAACATCACCAAACAGCAAAACTAAGATTACATTCAACACCAAGGACGGTCTTACTCTTGCTGAAATGAGAACTATTCGCAGTATTTTAAACGGAGCTATGTCTAATTCACAGCAAAGAAAATTAAATGTTGAATATTGGGACGATGAACTCCTTGCTTATCGTACAATGACCGCATATATGCCCGATATTACATACACACCAAAGATAATTACTGCGGATAATATAAAATATTCCGCCGTAACATTTACATTCATTGAATACTAAGAGGTGGTTAATTTGCTTGAGGTTTCAAGCCTGCACAAAAAGCAGGCTATCGAAAATCTGATAGAAAACACGCTTACAGTTTCATTTCCAAACGGTGAATACGAGGACATTACCGAGGAAAACATAGCAAGCGAAAGTATGAGCCTTAAACAGTCAATTTGTGATGAAAGCAAGCTGAAATTCGGTGGCTGTATTGCTGCTGAATTTAACATTGACCTTGTAAATTCAAGTGACAGAACCTTTACAAATGACCTTGTAGGCAAATGGATAAGCGTAAAATTAACGCAGCGTTTCCCGAGTGGAGAAAAGCTGCTGCCATCTGCAAAGCTGTTTTTAGGTACATCACTTTTGCCGGGAGAAACCGTAGCTGCAAAGGAATATTATTTGTTTAGCGGTATTATTGACAGCGCCAAGCTCGACAAGAATAACCGCAATCAGCGACACATTGTCGCTTATGACGCTCTTTCTATGCTATATGACATCGACGCAACAAACAAGCTGTTTAATTTATGGAAAACTTATCCAAACGGCTATAAAGTTGGCGAATTAGTCGTGCAATGTCTTAACTATAACGGAAAGCATATAATTCAGGTCGAGGATAACAAAGATATTCTTGATGAGGTGATAGACCAATCAACAGGCTTAACTGTACGGAATTTTCCAACATACAACAGAGCGTGGCTTGAGGACTCAAATACAATTACATACGGCGAGCTGCTCAAGAATTGCTGTGAATTGCTCGGAGTATTCGGAACAATTATTCCTAATGCAAGCTATGGCGTTTTTAGATACATCGAACTCGGCAAGAGTACAGAAAAATACGATTTTTACGAAAACTTATACGCAGAAGAATACGATTGCAGCGGCTACAACAATTTTGTGTTTATCAACGGTTATTCGTCAAGGGAGAAAAAAACAATCGAGTTTGAAACTTTGTGGGGCGATGAGTCGAACAGTTATGACTTAACAAAAAATACAGTCTGCAGACAGGAGGATGACGGCACAGGCGGTTCGGTAATACACAATGTACAAAATCTTCTTAACGGCAAAACAGGCGAACGATTTTATAATTGTTCCTACACACCGCTTACAGCTACTCTTGACGGCCGACCGTGGCTACAAGTAGGTGACGGTATAGAAATTGAAAATTATATAACAGACACAAACGGCGATTTCGTTTTAGATGAAAACGGAAAGCCGAAAAAGGAAAAAGTAAAAGCCTATGTGCTTAGTCGGACTTTAAGCGGCATTAAAGCATTGACTGACAGCATAGAGGCAAAGGGGGAATAAATATTATGGCATACACAAAAACAAATTGGGAAGACGCACCGAGCACAGCTACACCACTTTGCGCAGAAAACCTCAACAAAATCGAAAACGGCATATATGAGAACAGCATAGACATAGCGCTTGCAGATGGCAACATCCACACGCTAAGCGAGAGGATAACTGCGATTAATACAGCATTGTCTACAAAGGCAGATAAAACCGAGCTTGAAGATGAAATAACAGACATTGACGAAACAGTGACAAAGAAGATTAATCTTAAAGCTGATAAGGCAAACACGCTTGCTGGCTATGGAATTACTGACGCTTACGATAAAACATATTTGGATAGGGCATTAAAAAACAAGCTTGACAAAATGCCGTTCGATACTACGCCTAAAGTAAATAGTCCGAACTATATTACAAGCGGCACATTGTACAACAGTGTTAATACTCTTAATCAAAGTATTGCAAAAAAAGCTGATTTAATTGCAACTTATAATGTTTTTGATTTTAACAGTTGGGCAAAAGGATTACAAGAGCTTACTGTTCCGATTTGCAGAGGCACTCTTGACAAAGTAAATTATAACGAAAAATCAATTGCTTTCACAACAACTGGGAGCACAGGGGCTGGAACATTCACAAACGGATGGGATTCACCAGTGCAGCAATCTATGAGGATAGCAGTTAAGCCAAGCACGAAATATATAGTTTCGTGGCTTCCATCTTCTACGAACAGTAATACGAACAGTAAAGTGATGGTGTTTTTGAATGGAGTTAACACAAATGGTACTCGCTTTACATTTAAAGGTAGGGTTGGTTTGCTTACAACAGCGGAAGATACAACTTATATTACGATTCGTTTCGAGTATAACGGAACAGGGACTTTCAAAGTATCTAATATTATGATTTCCGAGAGCGAAGCAATCTATTTACCCGATGAAGTTGCAGAAGGTGTCTTAGATGTTGCAAACGAAGTTTCTGCATTTGAAAAGACAACAAAAACCGCTTTGGCAACTAAATATGACAGTTCAAATATTGAGAGCGGTTCGGGAGAATTATCTCCGGCGCTGACAATTTATGAGGGCAGTGCGGGAAATTTCGTTTATGTGAAAAACGGCAAGGTGGTTACGGTGTCTGTAAATATTACAAGTATGTTGGCGGATAAACACTATTTTCAAATGTCGGGTTTACCATATGCAGCAAAAAATGAAAGCAAGTTGTCAAGTTGGTCTGTGTATTCAACAGCAAATAAATTGCGTAATGTGAAAATAGACGGTTCGTGGATTTACATAAGTTCACCGTCCGATAATTTTGCAGAGGGCGAAAAAATGAATTTCATTATTACATACATAATCATATAAGGAGCGAATTACTATGGAAATCAAAGAAAAAATCACACTCGATATGCTCACAAAAGACAGTGTAAGCGTATTAAGACAGAAGTTTATCAATCTCGGCGGCGAAGATGTGCAGGTCGGCGAAAATGTCCGCAACGCATATATGAATTGTGAAAACGACAGGGAAATACTTAAAGCCGAGCTTTCAGAAGAATATTACAACGCCATTATGGCGGTATGGGAGGTATAAATATGTCAAAAATCACTTGTGTTGATATTTCAGAATTTCAGCAAGGCATTAATTTTAACAAAATGAAAAATGACGGTATAAAAGAGGTCATTATCAGAGCCGGCTACGGCAGAGAAAAATCACAAAAGGATACGATGTTTGAAAGCCATTTTAGAAATGCAAAAAACGCAAATTTAAAAATCGGAGTGTATTGGTACAGCTATGCCGACAGCGTTAGTGATGCTGAAAAAGAGGCTAAGACCTGCCTTGAGTGCATTAATAACAAATCACTTGATATGCCGATTTATTATGATTTGGAAGATTATTCAATGGTTAAACTCGGCAAAACAAAACTTACAGCGATTGCAGAACGATTTTGCGAAACAATCAAGAAAAGTAACTACAGAGCAGGTGTGTATGCCAATCTGAATTGGTTTAATAATTATCTCGATTACGATAAATTAAAGAAAAAGTACAGTATCTGGCTTGCACAGTACAATGACAAAGCAGATATTGACTGTGATATTTGGCAGAATAGTTCATCAGGTCGTGTTAATGGATACAACGGCAGGCTTGATACTAACATTGTGTATGATGAGAGTCTTTTTAATTGTGCTGATAAAAGCACATCAGAAAAGCCAACGCTGACTTATCGTGTATTTGCTGATCACAAATGGTACAGCGAAGTAAAAGGTCTTAGCAACATAGCAGGAAGAAACAAGCAGGCGATTTCTGCTATTGCTCTTAAGGTATCAAGAGGTAAAATTCGCTATCGTGTGCACTTGCTCAACGGTGACTGGTTGCCTTGGGTAACAGGTTACAACATCAATGATAATCGAAACGGATTTGCGGGCATCAAGGAAAAAGTCATTGATGCCGTACAGGTCGAGTTTAGCGGCGTGAGCGACTTCAAGGCTACATACAGAGTGCGTAAGCAGGGTGCAGGCTTTTGGGATTGGCAGCACAACACCGAAAAAAACAGCGAGCAGGACGGCTATGCAGGCGTTATTGGTTACAAAATCGACGGCTTGCAGATTACTTTGACATAATTTTGGAGGTATAAAATGAAAAATACAGTAACAAAGCAGCAGATTGATGAATTGCTCAAAAAATCAGAATTTAGAATTGAAAATAAGTTGTGGGAACTCGAAGGATATGCTCTCGCAAAACAGCTTTACGATGAGGTGAAATAATGAAAGACAATATTATTCAGGCTACTGTTTCAGTAGCTATCGGTGCTCTGATATCATATTTTAATATCTTACTTATCCCAATTCTCGTGCTCATCGCTGTAATGCTTATTGATTATATTACAGGATTGACATCGGCGTACAGAAACGGCGAATTAAAAAGTAAAACAGGTTTAATCGGAATTTTGAAAAAAGCAAGCTATCTCGCTCTTGTGGTTGTTGCGGGTGTTGTCGATTATTTAATCTGCACAGGCTTAGCGGCGGCAAATGTAAATATAGGTGTCACATATTGTTGCGGTTTAATTGTAACGATTTGGCTCATCATCAACGAATTAATCTCAATTCTCGAAAATCTCTCGGAGTTAGGCACGCCAATTCCAAAATTCCTTGTAAATATCGTCCGCCGATTGAAAAATACAGTCGAAAATAAAACCGATACAGACACAAAAGAATAAGCATACATAAGTTTAGCCCCTCGGATACCAAAGTGGTATTTGAGGGGCTTTTACTGTGTAATTTACTGTGTAACTTTATTGATTTTAGCTGATATTGTTTGATACCGAAATTCACTCAAAAAGCAAAGACTAAGTGATTGAAAAACATAGCAAATAAGCCGATTTTTCAGTGTTTATCACAAAAAATAAGCACCCGATTGCTCGAGTGCTTTTGGCGGAGATGGAGAGATTTGAACTCTTAACAAATGCAGTATTTAAGCCATAAAACGGCTTACTGTGTAAAATCTGTGCAATGCGTTGAAATTCTGTTGCTTTTAGTAGTTGTTTTCAAAGTATGTATTCAGCTTATTAAGTGCCTCTGTTTTGTGCTTTTGTGTAAGGTGAGTGTAGATGTCTGATGTAGTGGAATATTGAGCGTGACCTAAAATTTCCTGAACATCCTTTATGTTCAGATTAGCCTCAAAACAGATTGTAGCAAAGCCGTGTCGGGCAATGTGGGGAGTAAGCTCGGCAAGGCCTGTGGCAGTCTGATAGTCTTTCCAAAGTTTATCAAAGCGTGACTGTGTGTAATATTCGCCGTCACAATTAAAGACAATTTCATTTTTCTTTCCCTTGATTTTAAGTAACTCTGTTTCAAGACCTTTTGTAAGCAGTACATCACGCTTGCCTGCCTCTGTCTTCGGCTCTTTTATGTGTGGTGCATTGTTTACATGATACAATGACTTTGTGATATGTATTATATGGTTTTCAAAGTCTATGTCGCTCCATTTAAGAGCCAATGCCTCGCCTCGTCTGACACCTGTATTGAGAAAGAAAAACGCAAGCAATCCTCCCGGGGCAGAGATTGAATTTTTGATAATCTCGATTTCCTCGTATGTTGGGGCTCTGCGGTGCGTTCTTTTAAGATTCTTACTTATTTGTATGTATTGGCAAGGATTGTTTGTTATATATTCATTTTGTGCGGCATAAGTGAAAATAAGGCTAAGTACGGATGCGTATGCTTTAACGGTTTTATATGCCCAAGATTTAGGAAACTTTGCTATATAGCGGTTGATTTCACGAAGTCCGATGTTTGTTATAGGCTCATCGCCAAAATAGTCAACAGCCCGTGCTGCTCGTGGCTTGTATGCCTTGACAGAACCTTGGGCAAGAGCTTCAAACGCATGGGCTTCCCATTCTTCTGCAACAGCAGAGAACGGCATACCTGACTTAGTTTGCTCACTTTCGGGATTATAAGCAAAAATTTTCTTTTCAAGTTCTTTTTCAGTTCTTGCTCTGAATATGTGTCTTTTGCCGTCGTAGACGATTGATTTTTCATAAAGCCCGTCAGGTCTGCGGTAGTATTTTTGATTTGCAGATTTAGAACCGCACCAAGGGCAGAATTTAAAATCAGACTGCAAAGTCTTTTTGCATCTCTTGCATTTCATAAAAAACACCTCTGTATTCATTTTTTATTGACACAAAGGCTAATTTATCTTATAATAATTAAAGACTTTCCACAGTCTTGTATGGCCTTTGCGTCGTACACCGCTCTATCCTGCGCCAACAGGGTAGGGCGGATTTTTTTATTCTATAAATCCAAAGTACCCTTATATTTCACAATCCAATCAGGCTTATAACCGTTGGAATACTGAAATCTATTGTTTTTGATTTCGGCTACTTTTACAAAGCCGTTTTCGTTATCATAGAAAATAACCTCATCACAAAGAGGAATAACCTCGCCGAGTGAGTTTATACGATTTTCAAATCTGCGTTTTACATCATCGGACGGAATGTTGTGTCCGCCTTTTCTCACACGGTTTGCAATTCGTTGCAGGCTTTCTTCTGCCGAGTTAAGACCGACATAGTACATTGTAATGTAATAGCCTCGTTTGCGTGCCTGCTTGATTGTACGGATTGTTCTATGGCCCGCAAGGGTAGTTTCCTGTGTAAAAGAAATATTATTCTCAAGGCAGTAGTTGATTTCTTCTATTGCCTTTTTGCCTGCCTTAATGTTATCAAAGTTATTCTCTTTGGCAATGACATCGGCATCAATAATGTGACCTAAGAGTACATTTTGACCCTCAAGCACACCACGCAGGCTCGACTTGCCTGTGCCGTTTACACCGGCTATTATGATATAGTTGTTCATTGTATCACCTACTAATTTATCATAGAAAATTTAATTGGTGTATTAGTATCATCCCAAAACTTTTCATTACATCCAAATATGTCCGATAAGTCTTTGGTGTTGAATGAGAAATAATAAACAATATCACTCTTTTTAGTATTTGAATTTTCTAAAATAAACTCAACGGCTTGTTTAAATAGTTGAGGTTTATCATAAGCAATAATATTATCTAAAGGTTCTTTTTTATTCCAGCCTTTATAAGAAATCTTTTTTCTAAGAGACAAATGTTGAGTTTCATCTATTAAACTCAATTCTCTACAACGATAAACAAGAGCAGAAATTGATACTTTCCATTTTTCTTTCAGCATAATAAAGTATTCTAATGAAGTAGAATTAACATCACGAATAAATGAATTTTTAGGTAGCAGGAAACAAGCTGCAAATGTATTAGCCTCTTTTTCGACTTTTTCTAAGAATTCTTTATTTTTTAAATCTTCGTTTGTAACATAACTGTGTAATAATATATGACCAAGTTCATGTGCAATGCTAAATCTAATACGGCAAGCAGATTTTTGCGTTTTATCATAAAATATTACAGGCGTACCTGCAATTACTTCAGAGCAAGCGTCTGTTTTAGTAGCTTTAATACTTCCACCCGATACAATTATTCCGTTCTTTTCCAAAATATATATTAAATTTTGAATAGGACCGTTGCCAATGCACCAATAATCTCTTACTACATTAGCTATGTTTTGAATAGTATCAAGAGAAAGTTCTCCCTGATTTAAGAGTAAGTCTAAATTTGGAAGATTTACTTTTGGCATAGTAACTCTACTGTTAAGATATGAATATACAATGTATGTCCAGTTGCATTTTACCCTGATCATACTTCGTATGCTTTCTTCCGAAGATTTAAAACTTCTGTAAAAGACTGTGCTTTGTGAATTGTTTGTGTTATTGTCGGCTTTATAAAAAAAGCTGACAGGAAACTCTAATACTGTAGAAATTTTATTGAGCACTTCTGGGCTCATATTAGATAAGCCCTGCTCATATTTAGATATGGCTTGTCTTGTTACACCAACTAATTCAGCTAATTTAGAGATATTATAGGCTCGTGATAACCTTGCCTCTGTTAATTTATGCGGATTAATTTGTATTCCGCTACTCATAATATCACCCTATTCTATTTAGTTCTTCTAATCGGTCTTTCATTACAAATTTGAATTTTTCTATATCCAGTTGCTTTTGCTCAACAGGAGTAATATTCAACGGAACAATATCTGATATTGCATTTAGGGGTATGTAACTGCACCATCTCTGACAGGTTGAGTCTGGAACACCAATCGCAATCTTAGGTTTGCAGCCTTGTTTTAATTGTGAAGAATGCATTAAAATGCAATACATTATTTCAGTGTTTACTTCTTCAAAAAGAGAAAGTTGATTTGAACAAAGCTTTTCTCTGTATTTAGCTTTTCGTGGAAAATCTCTATGATTACCGGATGAATGAGTTATTATAAGGTCATTTTTTACCAATTCGATGTGCTTACAGTTATTAGAATAATTGTAGTTGTAATGATAATCGTAGTCTATAATACCATTTTTGCACTTTTCTTCTAAAGTGTAATCAATAGCAAGATTAACTATGTTTTGATAAAAGAAATGAGCACTTGGTATATTAAAAATCATAATATCATGGATGTATGAAAGAGCTAATGCCTCGCCTTCTTCAATAGCCACACCCATCTGCAATAACTCATTTTTACCTATTTTAGTGATTACTCTTCTATCTGTAATTGTATTTGCCATATAAAACCTCCTGTTGACAAAAATATGATGTTAATATTATAGGATATTATATTGATTTTGTCAACTGAAAGTTTAAAACATTCAAAAACAGCAACTAACTCATATTGCTAATTTACAACAGAAATCAATAAACCCTGCTGTAAAATCCTACGGCTTTGCATAAAAATTATAGTATCTTATTAAGGTCAATATCAAAGCCCATACTTTTTAGTTCTTTGGCAATCATAAATTCGTTTGCACTATCAGAATAAACAATGCCGTCTAAATCACCTGGTAATTCAATAGAGTTATCGGACTTAATCAAAATAGTATTACTTCTGCCGAGAAGTCCCATAAAGTAGCCTGCCTCAAAAACAACATTCTGTCTTCCTCTGGATTTTGGTTCATCTTCAGAAACAGCCTTACCCACATCATCGGGAGTAAAAAGAATAATAGCCGCACTTGCTTCACTACCGAAATCTTCAATTTTTTCAATGATTGTTCTGCACGAATTAGGCTGATCGTGTAAGATAATAGGTTCTATGCCGAGCTTTCTTAAAAGTTCAGCTGTTTTATATTTTAGTTCTCCATTGTGACCGTGAACGATAAACACTTTATTGTTGTTTATCTTACTATCATTTTTGGGTGTGTTTTCATCATCTTCATCAAGGTCGCTTAGTAGTTCCTCGAATGTCGGAATTGTTGCTTTTAATCCATTAGAACACCAAATTCGTTGCTGTTCATCATCAAATAACGCACACTGAAAGCGTGTCTTTTTAAAGTTTGTAACCTCAATGCTGTCTTCGCCAAACTCGTTTGTTAAAAATCTAAGTGCACTTGCGTGCCAAGTTTTAAACTCGGGTAAATCGGCTGTTACTCTTTTATCTAACAGCTCGTTTGCAGTCTGTATTAGTTTCTTTAGTTTTGCACAACTATCCATATTAACATCTCCGTGTAAATATTGTAGCAAAGTCCGTTTTATGGGACTTTGCTTAGTTTTAAAATTTTTTATACTTGCAAATTGCGAACAAATGTTCTATAATGAATGTGTAAAGAAAAATAAAAAAGCTTTGGGGTGATTCTATATGGATTATAAAAAATACATAATCGAATTAATAAAGAAAATCGACGATGAAAAAACTTTAAAGAAAATTTACAAAATCATTAATAGAATATTCGTGAGAGGTGGCTAATCGCCTCTCTTTTTATTTGTTTTTGTCAAAAACATCTTTAAGAAATTTTTTAAATACCATCTTATCCTCGTGGCTTAGCTTTAGATAAACTTCAATAATCTTTTTGTCAAGTTCATCAAGATTATATTCTTCCGATAGCTCATCAAGTATGTAGTCTTCATCATCCGAGAACATATCTCCTACACCTTCAGTAAGCCACATAAAGTTTACATGGTATTCTTTGCAAACTTGTTTGATAAATAATTCTTTAGGCTCAACAAGTTCATTTTCAATGTTCTTGATGACACTTCTCGAAACTCCGACACGCTCTCCAAACTCTGTTTGTGAGAGTTTTTTCACTTTTCGCAGGGTTTTAAAACGCTCGCTTATGCTCATTCTATATATCACCTCGCTGTAGAATTTATCTGATGTATTCATTATATACGGTATTTAATGGCTTGTCAACCCTAAAAACAAAATCTTTTTTGTTAAAATAGGGTTGACAGACCGTATTTTTGGGTGTATAATGGGCTTACAGACCAACAAGGAGGTGAATTTATGATTTACACGGACAAAACTATCAAGAGAGAAACAGAGCGACAGGATGTTAAAT
>ERZ1034998.857-NODE-857-length-18826-cov-4.359864_pt1 | contig 18826 bp, 20 predicted proteins | sample MGYA00520621_ERZ1034998 | MGnify/ENA primary metagenome ERZ1034998 (study PRJEB33766, sample SAMN09781748) | gut metagenome | biome: gut microbiome | host: Homo sapiens | place: Madagascar | study: EMG produced TPA metagenomics assembly of the PRJNA485056 data set...
GTGGCCGCTGGCCGCAATCCTGCGGCCTAATAAAACGCTTAAAAGCGTTTTATGAAAAACTCGTATAAGTTTCACGGAAAATTCAGAATTGCCTTGGGGGGAATCGGTGGACAAAGAGCGCAAACTATGATATAGTGTAGACTACAGGATTATGTCTATGCCATAAGGAGAGACAATATGGGTAAACTGATTGTAATCGAGGGAACGGACGGCTCCGGAAAGTCCACCCAGTTCCGTCTGCTCACGAATCGGCTGGAATCCGAACAGGTGAAATTTCAGAAGCTGGTATTTCCCCAGTATTCCGAGCCCAGCTCCGCACTGATCCGGATGTATCTGGGCGGGGAATTCGGGAAAAGCCCTTCGGATGTGAACGCCTACGCCGCCTCCGCCTTCTATTCCGTGGATCGCTACGCCTCCTATCGGAAGGTTTGGGGAAAATGGTACGAAGAGGGCGGTCTGGTGGTTTCCGACCGGTACACCACCTCCAACGCCGTCCACCAGGCCTCCAAGGAGCCGGAGGATAAGCGGGAGGATTTTCTCAACTGGCTCTATGATTTTGAGTACGACAAGCTGGGGCTGCCCCGGCCCGACCTGGTAATCTACCTGGATGTACCCACGGATTTCACCGAGAAAATGCTCCGCCACCGGGAAAGCGAAACCCAAACCCAGGCGGACATTCACGAGCAGGACATGCAGTATCTTGCCACCTGCCGGCGAATGGGACGAGCCGCGGCAGAGCACTACGGCTGGACGGTAATCCGGTGCGTCCGGGACGGAGCCATGCGCTCCGTGGAAGACATTCACGAAGAAATTTACCGCCATGTGGCGGCCTGTCTGGAGGACTGAATTATGATTTATCTGATGCTTGGTACGGGCTTTGAGGTAACGGAGGCCATGGTTCCCCTGGTGATGATGCGCCGGGCGGGAATCGACGTGTGCACCGTTGGCATCAACGGCAAGACGGTAGTCGGCAGCCGGGACATTCCCATTGTGGCCGACATCACCATTGAGGAAATGGATCTGACCAACCTGGAGGGCATTGTGCTCCCCGGCGGTCTGGGCGGCGTAGCCTCCATCAAGGCAAGCCAACCTGCACTGGATGCCGTCCGCTTCGCCTGGGAAAACGGCAAGCTGGTGGCGGCCATCTGCGCCGCGCCTACGGTGCTGGCCATGCTTCACATCACCGATGGCAAGAAGGCCACCTGCTATCCCGGCTGTGAAACCCAGATGGGAAGCGCAGTGATGGTGCCGGATGCCGCCGCTGTAGTGGACGGTAATGTGATCACCGGCACTTCCGCCGGCTGCGCCGTGCCCTTTGCTCTACAGCTGATCACCGCCCTGCGGGGCGAGAAGGCCGCCGAGGACGTGGCCCGGCAGGTCGTAATCCGCTGAAATCCCCGGAGGAGAAAATGGAAGAAAAACGTGAAAAAAAGCCCGCCTTCCTGGAAGGCGGCATTCCCGCTCAGGAGCCGGAAGCGGAGGAAATTCCTCTGTTTGAGGCACTGAGCTTCTCCGACGAAACGCCGGAGGAAACTCCGGCGCCCCCCGAACCGGCACCGGAGGAAATTTCCCTAGATTTCCAGGAGTCTGAGGCATCGCCGGAGGAACCGGAAGCCGAGCCAGAGGCACCGGTGGAAGAAGTATCCCCCGTTTCCGAGGAACCGGAAACACCCACAGAGCCGGAGGCCTCCGAGATTTCTCCGGAAGCAGAATCCCCGGTGGAGACCCTCGAGGAACCCAAAGCAGAAGATCCTAAGCCCGAAGAGGCCTTGCCGGAAAACCCGGAAGCCCCGGAAGAAAAGCCTGAAATTCCTTCGGAACCTTCCGAAAAACCGGTTGTCCCGGAGCTTGCGGAAGACGAAGAAGAAAACGAAGAGGAGCCTCCCCACGACCTGGATTTCCGGGAGGAAGACGAGGATTTCGCCCGGATGCTGGACGCTCCCGACCCGGAGGAAGCCAAGAAGGACGAGCCGCCCAAGGCACACGAGCCCAAGAAGGGGCGTCCCAAGCGGCGCAAAGGCGAAGGCTTGCTAGGCATTCCCAATATGCTGGCCACGGTTGTGTGGTTGGGGCTGATTCTCGCCATCGGTATTACCGCCGGACGGATGCTCTGGGTCTGCGCCGCCGATGTACTGGCCTTCGGACGGGAAGATCGGCCGGTGACTGTCACCGTCTATGAGTCCGACGACCTGGATTCCATCGTGGAAAAGCTCTACAGCAACGGCCTTATCCGCTACCGGAGCCTGTTCCGGCTTTACGCCGGAATCTCCCACGCGGAAGAAGATATTGACCCTGGCATTTATGACCTGAACGCCAAGTACGACTATCACGCACTGGTGAAAATGATGTCCGCCAGCTCCACCCGAACGGTTGTGAAGGGTGTGCTGATTCCCGAAGGCTACACCTGCCGTCAGATTTTCAATCTGCTGGAGGAAAAACGAATCTGCACCGCCCAGGATCTGGAGGACTACGCCGCCAGCGGAGAGCTGAATGACTACTGGTTCCTGGAAAATGTAGACCGGGGCACGAAATACTGCCTGGAAGGCTACCTGTTCCCGGATACCTACGATTTCTACCGGAATTCTACCCCCCGGGAAGTACTGGAAAAGCTGCTGGACAACTTCAACACCCGCTTTGACGACGATATGAAGGCTCAGCTGGAAAAGCTGAATACCACCGTGGTCACCGGCGGCGGCTACACCGTCAAGGAAATCACCATCATCGCCTCCATGATTGAAAAGGAAGCGGCGGCGCCTGCCGAAGCTCCCAACATTGCAGGCGTCATCTACAACCGTCTGTTCCGCTGGGGCAACAATCCTGCCTACCTGAACATCGACGCTTCCATCGTCTATGCTCTGGACGGCAAGAACGAGCTGACCCGGGAGGATTTGCAGATCGACAGCCCCTACAACACCTATACAAATGTTGGTCTGACCCCCACGCCCATCTCCAACCCGGGTCTTTCCAGCTTGCAGGCGGCTCTGAACCCCGCCTCCCACAACTATTACTACTATGTGCTGAATCCCAGTACCGGTATGCACACCTTCTCCACCACCTACGAGGAGCACTCCGGTTATGTGGCAGCCTACGCGGAGGGTCAATGAGGAAATTAGAGCTGCTCAGCCCCGCCGGGGATATGGAACGGCTGAAAATGGCCGTTCTCTACGGTGCGGACGCGGTATATCTGGCAGGTACCAGCTTTGGAATGCGCTCCTTTGCGGGGAATTTTTCCCCGGAGGAGCTGCCCCAGGCGGTGTGCTACGCCCATGACCATGGGGTCAAGTGCCACGTCACCGTGAACACCATGCCCCGCAACGACGAAATCGCCCAGCTGCCCGCTTACTTGGAGCAGCTGGACAGTGCCGGGGTGGATGCCCTGATCGTGGCGGACTTGGGGGCTTTCATGCTGGCGGGAAAATACGCGCCCCACTGTGAGCGTCACATTTCCACTCAGCAGTCCATCGCCAATTACGCCTGCGCCCAGAGCTGGTTTGACCTGGGCGCAACGCGGGTGGTGCTGGCCAGAGAATGCTCCTTGGACGAAATTCGCACCATCCGTCAAAAGGTTGACCCAAGGCTGGAAATCGAGGCCTTCGGTCACGGGGCGATGTGCGTCAGCTATTCCGGCCGGTGTCTGCTCAGCAACTACATGACCGGCCGGGACTCCAACCGGGGAGCCTGCGCCCAGCCCTGCCGGTATCAGTACGCCCTGATGGAGGAAAAGCGACCCGGAGAATACTTCCCGGTTTTCGAGGACGAAAAGGGCACTTACATTCTCAATTCCCGGGATATGTGCACCATTGACCATCTGAAAGACCTGATGGACGCGGGCATTGACTGCATCAAGATTGAAGGACGGGCAAAGTCGGCCTACTATGCCGCCATCGTCACCGGAGCCTACCGCCACTGTATCGACGACGTGGCCGCAGGCCGGGAGATAGACCCCATCTGGCGGGACGAGGTGGAGCATGTGTCCCACCGGATTTACTCCACCGGCTTCTACTACGGTCAGCCCGGGCAGTATGTGGAAAATTCCCGGTATATCCGTCAGTGGCAGATTGTGGCTCGTGTGGAAGATTGCAGCGAAGACGGGCTGGCTCTTTGCAGCCTGAACAACAAGTTCTCCGCCGGAGACGCTCTGGAAGTGGTTGGGCCGGATCTGCGACCCTTTGCCGTCACTGCCCAGGGAATGCGGGATACGGACGGAATGTCTCTGGACGAGGTCAGAACCCCTCAGTCCCGGTTTACTCTCCAACTGCCAAAGGCTGTGCCGCCTATGTCGCTCCTTCGCAGAAGCGTGGATTTGTCCGCAAAATAAAGAAAATCCTTCCATAGAATCTGTAGGGACGCCCGCCTTTTACGGAACATTTTGCAAAGAAAACGGGCGGCCAATGGCCGCCCCTACACCCTATTAACTTGAAATTTCGCATATTTGGAGGCTGCTGCAAGCATTTGCAGCAGCCTCCAAATTTTAATCCTTAATTTCTTCCGTCTCGTACAGGAAGGACACGGTTCCCTTCTTGCCCTCGGCCAGGCCGGAAAAGCTGGTGTAGTCCTCCCCTGCCCGCTTCATGGCCTTCAAAGTGTCCATGATCTCCTGGAGCTTGTCCGCATCCTTGGAGAGCTTTTTCAGATCGCCGGAGCCGTTGTCCCGGAAGTCCGAAATGCCGTTACGGAATTTCTCTACGCCCTCGCGCATTTCCTGCATGGCTTCCTTTAGCTTCGTGCCGCCCTCGGCGCCGCCGGAAACGTAGGCCGAGGCCACCTGATTTTCCTCGATGATCTTGGCAAGCAGTCCGCCGTTGGAATCCAGAATCTGGGCGATCATTTTCTGAACTTCCTCCAGATGGGTCTGGGCTTCCGTGTCCCCGGCCGCCACCGCCGCATCCAGGGCTGCCTGCACCCGTCCGGCCAGCGTGGACAGGGACTCGTCCGCCTCCGTGGCAGGGTTATCCTGGAGCACCAGGAACTGGGTATAAAGCCGGCTCAGATTCCCGCTTTGGGCGGACAGGGTCTCCACGCCGGTATTCAGAGCCGCCACCATGGAGCCGATGCCCTGATCCAGCTGATCTACCGCGCTTTTCAGGGTATCCACCCCATCGAACATGGCATCGATAGCCCGGTCAATGTCATCGCTGGTGCCGCTGATTTCCTCGTTCTTATCCAGGTCTTCCTCATCCAGCTCATCCAGCAATCCGGGAGAAACGATAGTCGCCGTGAAATCCAGGGTAAAATCCCTCACGTCTGCGGAAATTTCGAAGTACTCCGGAATGTCCACATCCTCGGTGTAGCTCAGGGATTTGAGATTCAGCACTTTTCCGAAGCCCGGCAGCACCATGCCCAGAGCCATGCCGCTGTCGTCCAGGCTGAGGATTTTTCCGTTGGTCACCTTCACATTGGAAAATACATCCTCATCCAGGGGCACCAGGGTCATGGCCATCAGGGGCACCGGCACCGTGTAGGACTTCTTTTCTACCTCCACGGTACGAGCCAGTCGGTTTTTGTAGTCAAAGCGCATGGTAAGGTGGCCGGACTTCCCCGCCAGTGCCTCCGGTGTAATTTCTGCTCCGTCCAGGGTATAGGTAACGGTGATCTCCATGGGCAGCGTCTCGGGCGCGGCGTTGCCCTTATAGTGGATGTCCTCCCCCTGGTTGTCCCAGGACAGGGTGCCGTCTGGGAGCTTGGTATATTCCTCGTCGCCCTCGGTGTTGCGGATGTCCGTCAGAGTGGATTTGTCCCGGATGGGAGCCGTGCCATCCCGGCGGAGGATTACCTCCACCTCCACCTCCTTGGCCTTGCCCGTGGGAGCCGCCGTCACATGGACGCTCTCCTGCTTGTCCCAATCCTCCTGGGAAACGGTCTCCGCTCCGGCGGGAGGGGTCAGGCTTCCGATTATCAATGTCCCGGCAAGGAATGCCGCCATCACTCTCATTCTACGCATTTCAACGCCTCCGATTCCGGTATCTTTCCGATTCGCCGCAGCTCCATAACCGCCACCACGGCGTAGGCGGCAAAGCCGTACACCGCCATTTTTTCGTAAAGCCCCGGCGCAATATACATGGGAATCCAGCCGCTCATGGAGGTGAGCATGACCTCCCGAAACAGCACGTCCATGATCTTTCCCTCAATGGGCAGGCTCAGCAAGATAAAGCCAACGGTGACCAGGGTGGTAGGCAGGACGTACAGTAGGAAAATCTCCCGCCGGGTATAGCCCAGGATTTTCACCATGGAAATGGACACCGCATTTTTCTCGATAATCATCTTGCTGAGCAGGTACACCAGCACGAAAAACAGTCCCACGGAGAACAGGTTCACCAGATCCATCATGTCTCCCATGGAGCGCATAAGCTGCCGGCTGACCTTGGTCATGGCCGTCACGTCCAGGACGCTGCCGATGTATTTTTCGTCAATATCCTCGATAGGCTCGTCGGAAAAATAACCGCAGAAGTAGCTCTTTCCCAGGCCAAAGGTCTCGTTCAGGGTCTGCCGTGGCAGAAACAACGCCACGGCTCCGATGTAATCGTACTCCCCGGTCACCGTGAAGGAATAGGTGGTATCTTCATATTCCTCTTTCAAAGTCACCCTATCCCCTACCTGAATTCCGAATTTCTCCCGGTAGGCGGTGGACATCAGCACCGTGTCTTTGGAAAAGTCCCCTTTGATATAGGCACTGTCCGGCTCCACGCCGTAGAGGGTAACGCTTTCGCTTTTGTATTTGCCGGGCAGGGTCATGAGACTGTAGGCACTGAATTTCTCCGCCCCGGGCTGCTCCGTCTGCGCGTCGTTCTGAAACTCCATCATGTGAATGAGGCTCTGGAGCTTTCGCTTCTCGTTGACGGCGTTGGCCGGAACGGAGAGCATGGTGGTATACTTGGAGAGCATGTTGTCCGGCATGGTGTCCTGATAGTGCTGCATGGCACTGGGAAACAGCAGACCGAACATGAGAAGAAGGTTGGCAAACAGAATGCCCACGAACAAAATCACATAGCTGCCCAGGTTCTGAAAAATCACCCGCAGCTGGAAGCGAGCCAGAAACGGCAGTGCCTTCGGCAGGGGGAACACCCGGCTTCTCGGATTCTTCCGCAGATCCCGCCGAAGAAATTTGAGAGGCGACAGACTGAGCTTTTTCCGCAGTGTCCACCAGGTGATGGCGGTCATCATCAGCACCGGCACCACGGTCGTCAGCAGAAACGCCTCCCCGTTCCAGATGGTCACATAGGTAGGCAGACTGTAGCTGCCGTAATACATTCCGGCGCAGACGTTTTTCAGTACCATATAGCCCAGGACGTTGCCCACCAGCGCGCTGATAAGGCACACCAGAATGGGGGTGGTCATATAGTGGCGAACCAGCTCGCTTTTCGTATAGCCGCTGGCAAGGAGCGTACCGATGACGTTGGCCTCCTTGGTAATGGTTGCCCCGATGGTCACAGAGAACACGAAGGCCATGATAGCAATGACGATATATAAGAACATGATAATCATGGCTCTGTCGCCGCCCATGTCGTCGCCGGTAAAGCGGATGGCCTGGTTCAGATACCTGGGCACGAAGCTCTCAAGACTGGCCTCCTGGTTCACCGTCGTCATTACGTCCTCGGCCATGTCCTTTTCCTGCTTTTCGTCTGTCGGCGGGGTGTTATAGAGCCAGCTGTAGCAATAGAAAAGCGTATCCTTGCCAAAATCGGAAAAGTCCTCCTGGGACACAACGCCAACGCCGAACAGGAGAGAGTCGAACATGGTGTCGTTGTTGTCCTGGAACAGGGCGCTGTAGTCCGGCAGGGCAATGAGGCCGGAAACGATCCAGCTTCTATCTCCGCAAGTCAGCCGGTCGCCGACGGCAAGGCCGTTATTTTCCGCATACATCCGGTCGATGGCGATCTCTCCCCTGCCCTGGGGCAGACTGCCGGACATAAGGCAGGGAAGGTTCACCTGCTGCCGGTTCTGAAAAATCCGCACAGTTGTGCCGTTATCCAGAGGCTCCTCCACATAGAAGTTATCGTACAGGGAAATACCAACCTGGCTGATGTACTTGAGCTGCGCCTTGTTCAGCTTCTTTTCCACCCGGAAATTGCCGTATTCCACATTGTATTTTTCGAAGCTTTCGTTGTAGGCGGCGATCATGCTGCCGTCTGCCACCAGAAAGCCGGAGACCAGGGAAATGGTCATGGCCAGCAGCAGAAAAATCACGATGTATTTTCCTGCCTCGCCGCGCAGCTCCCGGAAAATCCGCTTACGAAGAGGATTCTTTACCATTCCAGTTCCTCCGCGCCCACAGGGGCCTCGTTGCGGTAGGCCTTGCGCACGACGCCGTCCCGGAATTTCACCACCAGGGTGGCCATCAGCCGGATGGCGTCGTTGTGAGTCACCATGATGACGGTGCTGCCGTATTTGTGATTCACGGTTTCGATGAGCTTCAGGATTTCTTTGCTGGTCTGGTAGTCCAGAGCGCCGGTAGGCTCATCACACAAGAGAATATCCGGATTTTTCACGATGGCCCGGCCGATGGCGGTGCGCTGCTGCTGGCCGCCGGAGAGCTGATTGGGAAGCTTGTTCCGGTGCTCCCACAGACCCAGGGTGTTCAGCAGCTCGTCCACATCCAAAGGCTTCTTGCTCAGGTAGGCTCCCACCTCGATGTTCTCCCGAACCGTCAGGTTGGGAATCAGATTGTACATCTGAAAGACGTAGCCTAAATGATTGCGCCGGTAGGAAACCAGCCTTTTCGGATTCATTTTTCCCAGCTTGGTGCTGCCGATGGTGATTTCCCCGGCGTCCGCCGTATCAATGCCGCCAATGATGTTCAGCAGGGTACTTTTGCCGCTGCCGCTGGGGCCCAGGAGCACGCAGAAATCTCCCTTGTCCACCTGCATATTCACACCCTTGAGCACCTGAACCCGGCTGTCGTTCTGTCCGAAGCTCTTCTGGATATCCCGTATCTGCAAAAACACGCTATCGCCTCTTCTCCTTTGGGTAATGCGAGTATATCATATTTCGCAGTTAGCGTCAACTAACTCCCTGGTTTTTTCAAGACAAATTTCAGGATAATAGAACGTCCGGAATCGTGCAGATTTGCGAAAAAGCGAATTCGTCAACGAAAAAGCAATGTATTTTCGATTTTTCTTCGAAAATACGAAAAATCCCGCACAATCCGGCAGCTATCTGCCCAATTGTGCGGGATGATCTTATGTAATTCTGAAACTCACGCCACAATGGCTGCCATGACGCAGAATGCCACCAAGCACACCACCGTCATCACCGAGCAGACCCCGGAGGCCAGGGTGTAATCCCTGGGATTTCTTCCCATGCCGGGAGCCAGGTAGCTGGCAGGCAGCACGCAGTACAGTACAGCCGCCCAGCGGGTGGCCGCGTCCACATTGGGAACCAGGGTCAGCATTCCCTGCATAACAATGCCGAACAGGACATACAGCCCCAGCAGAATGCCCGTAACCTCCAGCACCCCTTTGTAATTCTGGGAATCCAGAGAGAAATTGTAGCCCACATAGAAGATGATCAGCGCGCTTACCGGCTGGATGAGAAAACCCGTGGTTTCCGTAAGAATTCCCAGGACGCCCAGGCTGTCCAGCCACCGGCCTGCCCCGGACAGATTCATGAACAGACCCAGAAGGCTCATTTTCACCATGGATGAGGCGAAAATGCTCTTGAGGATGCTCCCCGGAGTGGGATTCTCCCCGGTGTCGGCAGTCAGCAGGGCAATGACCGCATAAGCAGTGGGCGCCTGGGCAAGGTCAAGCACTCCCATCCGGAAGGCCTGATCCGCACCGAACAAAATCATGTACAAGGGAATGCCCAGCATTCCGCTTTCCTTTGCCACAAAGAGCATAGGAAGGTTATGATAGGGATACCGCTTTTTCAGCACCGTCATGGCAGCCGCCGTGGAAATCAATCCGGCGACAAGAACCATTGCCATGCTGCTCAGGGACTCCGCTCCCATGTCCGCTGTCAGGCAGGAGCGAAATACGATGCAGGGCATACCGTATTTCACCACGAACCGGTTCAGGCCGTCCACCTGTTCCTGAGAAAACCCGCTCTTCCGCCTTGCCAGCACACCCAGCAGCACCGTCACGAAAATCGGTACGATGACCTGTGCCACAGTAATCAGCTTCTCCATTTTCTTCTACCCCTTATCCGCGGCATCCTCCGCTTCCATTTCCTTCAGAAGTTTCTTATCCTGCTTGGAGGACAAGTCCAGCTTTTCATACATATCCGGTCTGCGGCTGCGGGTGCGCCGCAGGGACTGCTTTCTGCGCCACTGGCGCACCTTCTCGTGATTGCCGGAGGTGAGAATCTCCGGAATGGCTCTGCCGTGCCACACTGCCGGTCGGGTATACTGGGGATATTCCAGAAGACCACCAAAGTGGCTTTCCTCTTCAAAGCACTCCGGGTCTGCCAGAACCCCCGGCACCATCCGGCACACCGCGTCGGTGACGGCCATGGCGGCGATCTCACCGCCGGTGAGGACGAAATCCCCCAGGGAGATTTCCTCGTCCACGCATTCGTCGATAAACCGCTGGTCAATGCCCTCGTAATGGCCGCAGACCAAAATCAGGTTATCCAGCTTGCTCAGCCGGATGGCATCTGCCTGGCAGAAGGTATGGCCGCAGGGAGACAGGTAAACGGTGTGCACCGCTCCCCCGGCCTCGTCGCACACCGCCTCCCAGCAGCGATAGAGGGGATCTGCCGCCATGACGGCTCCCCGACCGCCGCCGTAGGGATAATCGTCCACCTGATTCTGCTTGTTTGCCGTGTAGTCCCGAATCTGGTGGGTACCGATGGAAATATAGCCCCGCTCCTGGGCGCGACCCAGGATGCTCTCGGACAGCACATCTCCCAGAGTCTCCGGAAACAGGGTCAGGATGTCAATTCTCATCGCTGCGCATTCCTTCCAGCAGATGCACCCGCATCTCGTTTTTCTCCATGTCCGTAGACAGAATAAACTGCTTCACCGCGGGAATCAGATACTCATACTCCCCCCGCACCACATAGACGCTGTTGCCCGGGTAGTCCAGCACCTCCCGGATGGTGCCGATGGGATTGCCGTCCGCAAGCACCGTCATGCCGATGAGCTCGGCGGCGAAGATCACCGCATCGTCAATATCCTCCCGGTACAGCTCCAGCACCTTCCCCCGGAGCTTCATGGCTTCCTCCGGGGTATCCACTCCGGAAAGCTTCACCAGGTTGCAGGTCTTGTGAGCCCGGACGGTGTCCATGCGATATTCCTGGCCGCCGATGCGGCAGCGGTCAAATTCGCAGAGCATTTCCGGGGCATCCAGCCAGCACAGCACCTTCACCTCCCCACGGATACCGTGGGTGTTGACGATCTCGCCGGCCTCAATAAATTTCAGTTTCATACACTACACTCCTACAGGGAATCCATACTTCCGGTGGAGACGAAAAATGCGTGACATACGTCACGCATCCTCGCTTTAATCCACGATTTCGACCGTGACCTTCTCGCCAGTGCGCTGGGCTACAGTCTTAATGATGGTACGGATCTCTTTTGCGATCCGTCCCTGGCGGCCGATCACCTTGCCCATGTCGCCTTCGGCAACACGCAGCTCCAGCACCTTGCCGTCCTCGCCATCGATTTCGGTTACGGTGACTGCCTCAGGATCATCCACCAGATTTTTTGCCATGTACAGCAAAAGTTCTTTCATTCGGGATTCTCCTTTGGGATCTTACAGAACGCCAGCACTCTTCAGCAGGCCACGGACGGTGTCGGTGGGCTGTGCGCCATTCTTGATCCAGTTCTGCGCCTTCTCAGCGTCCACGGTGATGGTAGCGGGCTGGGTCAGGGGATTGTAAGTGCCGATTTCCTCAATGCAGCGGCCATCGCGGGGAGAACGGGAATCCGCCACAACGATACGGTAGTAAGGAGCCTTCTTGGCACCCATTCTTCTCAGTCTGATCTTAACCATGAGAGTTCACCTCCAAAATGATTGTAAAAATATATATCGCAAAGCAATTTGCTTTCAGCGAACGATAGGATTCCGGGGCTTAGAACCCGGGGAAGCCGCCGCCCAGGCCGCCGAACCGACCCATGCGCTTGAGCTTCTTTCCGGCACCGGGGCCGGAGAACTGCTTGATGAGCTTTCGCATCTGCTCGAAGGACTTCAGAAGCTTATTCACATCCTCCACCCGGACACCGGCTCCGGCGGCGATCCGCTTTTTCCGGCCGGCTCCGATGATCTCGGGCTTTTCCCGCTCCTTGGGGGTCATGGACAGGATAATGGCCTCGGTGTGAGCCATGGCCTTCTCGTCCAGCTTTACGCCCTTCAGGTTGGCCCCGCCGGGCATCTGAGCTAAGATATCTTCCATAGAACCCATGGACTTCATCTGCACCATCTGATCGTAGAAGTCCTGAAGGGTGAATTTGTTGGTCTTGAGCTTTTTCTCCATCTCGGCGGCTTTTTTGGCATCATAAGCCTTTTCCGCCTTCTCAATCAGGCTGAGCACATCACCCATTCCCAGAATCCGGTTTGCCATCCGGTCGGGATGGAAGGGCTCGATGTCCTCCAGCTTTTCGCCGATACCGGCGAACTTGATGGGCTTGCCGGTAATGGCCTTAACGGACAGAGCCGCGCCGCCTCGTGCATCGCCGTCCAGCTTGGAGAGCATGACGGAGTCGATGTCCAGCCACTCGTTGAAGCTCTGAGCCGCGTTCACCGCGTCCTGGCCGGTCATGGCATCCACAACCAGCATGATTTCGTCGGGCTTCACGGCGGCCTTGATGTTTTTCAGCTCGTTCATCAACGCCTCGTCCACATGGAGCCGACCGGCGGTGTCCAGAAACACCATGTCGTAGCCCCGCTGACGGGCGTAGAGCACCGCTTCTTTGGCGGTTTTGACGGGATCCTGAGTGCCCTTCTCGAAAACGGGAACGCCCAGCTTCTCGCCGCAGACCTTCAGCTGCTGGATGGCCGCGGGACGGTAGATATCGCAGGCGACGAGCAAGGGGTTTCTCCCCTGCCGCTTCTGAAGCCCCGCCAGCTTGGAGCCGTTGGTGGTTTTGCCCGCGCCCTGCAAACCCACCAGCATAATCACCGTGGGGCCGTTGGGATTGATATTCAAATGCTTGGTATCGCTGCCCATGAGCTTGCACAGCTCCTCGTTGACGATCTTTACGATCATCTGGGCAGGGGTGAGAGATTCCAGCACATCGGTGCCGACGCAGCGTTCCGTGACCGTCTTGGTGAAGTCCTTGACCACCTTATAGCTCACGTCCGCTTCCAGCAGCGCCATGCGGATCTCCCGCATAGCCTCCTTCACATCCGCTTCCTTCAGGCGACCCTTGCCGCGAAGCTTCTTGAAGGTGGCTGAGATTTTTTCCGTTAAGCCTTCAAACGCCATAGCTTACTCCTTCAGTGTCTGGGCAGCGGCCATAATCTGCCTGGCAAGGCTGACCGTCTCGGGTTCTTGGGAGGCTTCCAGCTTTTCCGCCGCCGCGAGAATCTCCTGGGCGGCCTTGCGGACTGCCCTGTCTCTGCGGACACAGCCGATATTTTCCTCCATCCGGCGAAGCAAAGCTTCCGTCCGGGTCAGGTTGTCGCACACCGCCTGGCGGCTGACGCCCAACGCCTCCCCGATTTCTCCCAGGGAAAGGTCCTGATTGTGACGCATATCGAAGCAGTCTCTCTGCTTGTCCGTAAGCATACCGCCGTAATAATCCAGCAGCAGCGTCATCTCCAGCGCGTCCATGGGAACCTCCTTATGTCAAGGCATTTCCCTTGACCTCGGGCATTATAGCACAGCTCAGTGGGGATGTCAAGTATTTTTCCGGAGCACCCTGACTTTTTTATCCCACCCGGTACCAGCGGATAATCTCCCGGGTGGGGAAAAAGCCCAGCCGCTTGTACAGCCGCAATGCCTTCTCATTGGTAGAAGCCACCTCCAGCCGGAGGGTTTCGCCGGAACAGGCCGACAGCAGGGTTCGCATCACCCGCTCCCCTGCCCCAGGCTTCACCGAGGCCATGGCTCGAAGCAGACCCTCCTCCAGCCAGCCGATGCCCAGCAGCTCTCCGCCGTCGTGGACGAAGTAGGTGCCGCCGGAAAGAATCTCCGGCTCCTGCCGAGTCTCCAAAGTCCCCGCGTTGTCTACGCCTGTCATCCGTTCATTGTAGAGCTCCCGCCACCGGGATACGGTCTGCTCCGTTACCGGGAAAAGATTCGCAAGCTCCCCTTCCCCGAAGTTGGGGCTACCGGTCATTTCCACCACGGCGGTATACAGGGGATAGTCCGTCAGCGCCTCATGTCCCGCGGCGAAAATCCGTTCCGCTCCCACCGCCCGGCAGAAGCCCACACACTCCCGAAGATGCGCATCCAGTCCCCCAGGCTCCACATCCCGGATATGAATGTAGGCCGTTTTCCGATAGGGCACCTCCTTCAGAATCAGACTGGATACCCCGGTTTCCGTGTCAAATACTGGAAAATCCCGCATTTTCATTCCCTCCTTTTTGTTATCATACCATCTTTTGGTCCAAAGCACAACGTCCAAAGGGATAAAACCGCCTTATTTCTTTGTGCATCTTGCACACTCTTTCCCGGCTTAGTCAGGGTTTCCAATTGAGACATCAACCAATTTTTGGGAAAAGGTTCTGATTTTTCTTTTTTCGCTATTGATTTCCAGACAAATTAGTGTATAATTACAGGTATCCCGATGATTACTCATGAAAGGAGGTTCATTCCATGAAGAAGATCATCTGCAAGAAGGAGTACGACACCGAGACTGCTACCCTGGTTCATAAGTTCACCAGCGGCAACCTGGGCGATCCCGCCGGCTATGAGGAGGATCTGTTCCAGACTCCCGAAGGTCTGTACTTTGTGTACGGCATCGGCGGCGAGACCTCCAAGTATCCTACCGAGGATATCCAGAGACTTGCCAAGACCAAGGTCAAGGAATGGGTGGAGAACCACTGAGTTTCCATACATAGCGAGAAGGAAGTCTGCTGAGCAGGCTTCCTTTTTTCTTGACAGCTATGGTAGAATAAAAATGATATACGCCTATCCGGAAAGGATTTTTGCCCCATGAAGTTTTGGAAAATCATACTGACAGCGGCTCTGGCGGCGGCATTGCTTTGCGGCTGCGCTCCGAAAGCGGACTACGCCCCCATCGCCGCCACTACCCTGCCCGTCTGGGATTTTACCTCCCGGCTGTGCCAGGGCACGCCGCTCGCCGTAACCCGGCTGGTGACGGAGCAGGTCAGCTGCCTGCACGACTACTCTCTGAACGTCCGTCAGGTCAAGGCCGCGGAGGCCGCCCAGGTGGTGGTCATCTCCGGAGCCGGTCTGGAGGACTTCCTGGACGATTTGCTCCTGGACGCGCCCACCATCGACGCATCCCAGGAAATCTCCCTTCTGCACAGTGACGAAGCGCACGAGGAAGAGGAGCACCACCATGAGGAGGACGGCCACCATCACGAGGAGGATCCTCACATCTGGCTGTCCCCGGAGAATACCATGGTCATGGCGCAAAACATCTGTGACGGTCTTTCCCGGCAGTATCCGGACTATGAAGATACCTTCCGAGCCAATCTGGAAGACCTGCTTTCTCAACTGGAAGCTCTGCAAAGCTATGGCGAGGAACAACTGTCCGGCCTGCAATGCCGGGAGCTGATTCCCTTCCACGACGGCTTTTCCTATTTCGCCCAGGCCTTTCATCTGAGCATTCTGGAATCCGTTGAAGAGGAATCCGGCAGCGAGGCATCGGCGAAAGACCTGATTCACCTGACGGAGCTAGTGCGGGATCATAACCTTCCCGCCATCTTCACCGAGGTCAGCGGCAGCGATTCCGCAGCGCAGGTAATTGCCCGGGAAACGGGCTGTAAGGTTTACGCTCTGGACATGGCCATGTCCGGAAGCAGCTATTTTGAGGCCATGTATCACAACATTGACACGATCCGGGAGGCATTGGGATGAATCTGGAGATTCACGGCGGCTCCTGCGGGCACTCCTGCTGCCTGCGGGTGGAAAATTTAACGGTAACAATCGGAAACGAGCCAATTCTGTCGGACGTAAATCTTCACGTCCACTGCGGGGAGCTTCTGGCTCTGATCGGCCCCAACGGGGCCGGCAAATCCACATTTCTGAAGGCCATTCTGGGTCAGCGGGAATATGAGGGTGTCATCGCCTTTTCCCAGCCGGGTCAGCGGAGCAAAAAGCCCCGGATCGGCTATGTGCCCCAGAGCCCGGCCTTCGACCCCAGCGACCCGGTGAGCGTATCTGATCTTTTTGCCTGCTGCCTGGGCAAACGGCCTGCCTTTTTAGGTCTGGGCAAGTCCATGCGCTCTCTGGTGAAGGAATGCCTGGAGCGGGTTCACGGGGAAGATTTAATCGACAAGCGAATCGGCACTCTGTCCGGCGGCGAATTGCAGCGGGTGCTGCTGGCTCTGGCTCTGGAGCCTATGCCCAACATTCTGATTCTGGACGAGCCTCTGTCCGGCGTGGATGTAGAGGGCATGGAGACCCTGATGGACATGCTGGACGAAATTCGAAAGACCTATGACCTGTCCATTCTTATGACCACCCACGACTTTTCCATGCTCCCAAGGTACGCCAATCAGGTGGTGCTCATTGACCGGGGCGTGAAAATTCAGGGCACCGCCCAGGAGGTTCTGAGCTCCCCGGAATTCGCCCAGGCCTTCCACATGAAAGGAGGAAGCTTATGAGCCTTTGGTACAGCCTCTGTGATCTGCTCCCCCTGGAAATGCTCCACTGGGACTTTATGAAAAACGCCTTTCTCGCCATGGTGCTCATGGCTCCCCTGTTCGGCCTCCTGTCCACCATGATCGTCACCGGCCGGATGAGCTTCTTCTCCGACGCCCTGGGCCACTCGGCCTTTACGGGCATTGCCATCGGAGCCATCTGCGGCCTGGCCGCCCCCACCTGGGCGGCGGTGGGCTTCAGCGTTTGCTTCGCCCTGGTGTTTTCCTATGTGCGCAGCCGCTCCAACCAAGCGGCAGACACCCTCATCGGCGTATTTTCCAGCACGGCGGTGGCTCTGGGCATTTTTGTCGCCACTCTGGGCGGCGGAAGCTTCACCAAATACAACAAATATCTCATCGGCGATGTGCTCTCCGTTACCCCGGCGGAAATCGGAATGCTGGCCCTGGTTCTGCTGGCAGTGGCTCTTTTCTGGCTGGTTTACGCCAACCGGTTGACCCTGACGGCCATTCACCCCCAGCTGGCCGCCTCCCGGGGCATCAGCGTGGGGAAATCCCAGACGCTCTTCACCGTGGCCATTGCGGTGGTGGTGACGCTCAGCATTTGCAGTGTAGGTCTTCTGATTCTCAACTCCCTGATGGTGCTGCCCGGGGCTTCCGCCCGGAACATTTCCCGGAATCTGCGGCAGTACCACGGCTTTTCCGTGCTCTTTGCCCTGATCGCCGGGCTGGGTGGCCTGACCGTTTCCTATTACTTGGGCTGCTCGGCAGGAGCCGCCGTGAGCCTGCTGCTGGCGACCATCTTTGCCGTCACCTTTGCCCTGCGAAGGAGGTTCTCTTAAATGGAAGCGAGTATTCAGGCCATTGCCCGGATGAAAAGCGATTTTCCCACCAAATTCGGCATTCCCAGGCAAAGCGGCCTGGTGGACGCCCTGGAATCCACCATTGTCTTTGAACCGGAATTCCGGAACGCCGATGCTCTGCGGGGCATCGAGGGCTTTTCTCACCTGTGGCTCATCTGGCAGTTCTCCCAGGCTGTACGCCAAGGCTGGTCCCCTACCGTCCGACCCCCGCGTCTGGGCGGCAACGTTCGGATGGGAGTCTTTGCCACCCGTTCCCCCTTCCGTCCCAACAATCTGGGGCTGTCCTGCGTCCGGCTGCTGGGCGTGGAGGAAACCCGGGAGTATGGCACTGTCCTCCATGTGGGCGGAGCGGATCTGATGGACGGCACGCCGATTTTTGACATCAAGCCCTACATTCCTTACGGCGATGCCAAACCCGACGCTCTGGGGGGCTTCACCCAGGGTGCCGGAGACTTTTTACTGACGGTTGACTTTCCCTCTTCCCTTCTGGAATGGATACCGGAGAACAAGCGGGACGCGCTCATCGGCGTGCTGTCCCACGACCCCCGCCCCTCCTATCAGGCAGACCCGGAACGGGTCTACGGCCTGACCTTCGGCGGCTGGAATGTGCGCTTCCGGGTCAAGGATAGCACCCTGACCGTGGTGGAGGTAGCTCAGGAGAACTCCTGACGCGGCAAACCAAAAGACTTTTCCCTGCTACTGACTGATTTTCCCAAAACTGAGCTACGAAAATAACCCAAAATATTGAAAAGGCCGCCCCTCTGTGTTAAACTAATGACAGTTACTTACTGCCATGCACAGAAGGGCGGTTTTCTACGGCCGTAACCGCCCGAATTGCGGGCATGACGATATTGTAGAGATAGAGGAAGGCGGCAAATGATAAGGCAGGCGGGGATTATCGAGTGCTTGTAGGCGTTCTTTGACAGACCGAATCAGCAGACATTCGTCTGGTGATTCGAAGAAAAAAAACCAGCCTTTCGACTGGTTCTTTCTCTTAGTGTTGGCATTCCCTATCTTCCTGGGTAGGCCAAGGATTTTCCTGCCGGAATAACCGTCCGGTGGACGGTTATAGGCAGAAAAAACCTCCTGCTATTGCAGGAGGCTTCTTATGTTTGCATTCCCTATCTTCCTGGGTAGGCCAATGTATTGTCCTGCCGCAGAAACACTCCGGCGGAGTGTTTCCGGCAGAATTCGTATATGCGCAAAAAAGAACCAGAACGAAGTCTGGTTCTTCTGTATGTGTTGGCATTACCTATCTTCCCGGGCAGTCACCCGCCAAGTATTGTCGGCGTA
>ERZ1034998.858-NODE-858-length-18817-cov-9.908858_pt1 | contig 18817 bp, 27 predicted proteins | sample MGYA00520621_ERZ1034998 | MGnify/ENA primary metagenome ERZ1034998 (study PRJEB33766, sample SAMN09781748) | gut metagenome | biome: gut microbiome | host: Homo sapiens | place: Madagascar | study: EMG produced TPA metagenomics assembly of the PRJNA485056 data set...
TGAATGATATTCGAGGTTACTTAATTGGGACGATATGGACTTTTCTGAGTCTGCTAGTACCCATCAGAGATTTTATGATTGCCATGATGGTATTGTTCGGGCTGAACCTTGTGTTTGGCATCGTGGCAGCGGTGTTTAATGGTGAGGAATGGAGCTGGAAGAAATTCGGCATGTTCTTCGTTTGCTGTGCGGTGTTCTTCGTGACGGTGGCTGCACTGTTTATCATCGGTCACTTCTTGCATTCGGATGCTGAGGCTCTGTTTTGCGTGAAGTGGGTGTGCATAGCCGCGACCTACCTCTTCACGACCAACATCTTGAAGAATCTGAAACGAATGCTGGTGCCAGATTCGCCTTGGTACAGGCTAGTGGACTATGGATATTATGCGCTGACGCTAGGATTCGTGGAGAAGATGCCGATGTTCAAGAGATACCAAGAATATAAAAACAATAAGGAGAATGGAAATGAAGGAAATAAGATTGGAGCAGCTGCTGATGGCGATGCCTAACGCAGGGAAGAGGGCAGAGAAGTTTCTGCCATACCTGAATATGTATGCTCAGGAATTTGAAATCAACACGCCTTTGAGGTGGGCGCACTACTTGGCTCAGATAGCGCATGAGAGCGGTGAGCTGAGATATACCAAGGAAATAGCCAGCGGAAAGGCGTATGAGGGGCGAAAAGACCTTGGCAACACCCATAAGGGTGATGGGGTGAGGTATAAGGGCAGGGGGCTTATTCAGATAACAGGAAGAGCCAACTACAGGAAGTATGCCGGATATTGTGGCTATGATGTAGTGGAACAGCCTGAGTTGTTGGAGCTGCCTCTTGGTGCCACACGTTCTTCGATGTGGATATTCGATACCTTCGGCTGCAATAAATTGGCAGACGAGGATAATCTGAAAGCAATCAGACGGAAAATTAACGGTGGTTACAAAGGACTAGACAAATGCGAGGAGTATTTGAAGAAGTCCAAGCGAGCACTCAATATTTCATAACATCAAGGCTTATGAAAACGACAAAGCACTTTATTATTTATTTGCTAGTGTGGGTAGCTTATTTCTCGATGCTCTTCTTGACGAGCTGCAAGACGAAGACCGTGACACAGGAGCACTATATCACGGACAACACCGTGAGCAAGGGCTTGGATGCCAGTTGGCAGGAGCGGTTTATCTCTGCCTTCGAACAGATGGCTAGATACCAGAATCGGGAATATACATCATCCTCGACTGAAACGACCCATACCAAGGATAGCACTTCGACCACGGTAGACCAGAACGGAAAGCCTATCAAAACGGAAAGCTGGCACTCTACAGTAACCAACAGGGACACTAAGGAGGTGACGAAGCTACAGGATTCTATCTCTACTATGAGCAAGGAGGTGGATAAATATCAACTCTTGATAGTTCAAAAGGATAGTCTGATTCGGTTAAAGCAGGACTCCATCCATGTATTGAGTCGAGAACTGAGCAAGGCAGAACAGAAGTATATCACCCTGGGGAAGTACACTGCCAAGATAATTTGGACTCTCGTAGTAGCAGTGATTGGTTTGTTGATTTGGCTATGGCACAGAAAGAAATGAGCGTATGAAGACAATAACGATAAAAATAGTGAAGAAGAGCGTGATGGGCGTGGTAGAGGGACTATCTGCCACCATTGCGCAGCATAACCCCGAGGTGGATTTTCAGACCGTCTGGGCGAGTGATGGCGAGGAGGCGAAGTTGGACATCTACTATAGGGAAGCAATAACCGACCTAGAGAACTTCTTGGCAAGATTCTCTTCTTCGACCACACGGCAGTTTGACCTACAGGCACTGGCTGATGATTTCACAATCACCATCAAGACCTTGGCATCTTGGCCACCTAGATTGAGCGGTGTGCTGACCAATCAAATACAGAACTATCTGGTACATGCTATCATAGCAGGATGGCTGAGCGACTTCCCAGACATGAACCATACTGACTATGCTAGCATGGGAGCGAGCGACCTGGAAGCCATCAAGGAGGTTTTGCTAAAGAAGGACTTTAGCTTTGCTGAGGCTGAAAGAACTGCTGACGATACCGTGAAAGATGGTTCTTCGGCTGTGGATGCAGTAGCTAGAGGAGGGGATGGAGTTGAAAAGAATAGCAGCTTCTCGCCTACAGAGAGAAGGGCTGTGGATGGTGTTGCAAAGAATGCTTCATCCTCTTCTGCTTCCGAGAGAAAAGATGATGCAGCAGAAAAGGATAGTAATTTATCTTCTACTTCAATGAGAGTGGAGGATGATTCTGATAAACAGATGAATGCCCAATCTGCTGAAACCAGAACTTCGGACAATGTAGGCAAGAACGTTGCTTCTCCTGGTACAACAGCGAGAGTTGGGGATGATGAGGGCAAAACTCAAAATGCTCTGAACGCTGAGGCTAGAGGTGCCGATGGAGCGGTCAAGAATGGCAATTCATTGGATGCTGAGGCTCGAAAAGAGGACGAGGTAGCCAAGGATGAGCAGAGAGGACTGAAAGGCTCTGAGCGAAATCCTGATTTTGTTTCGCAGCATTTCCACCAAGACTATGTGGACTGGAGCGGAGGCAGACCACCTTACGAACTAAGATAATTTTTCATCAATATAAATAATTGCAATTATGGATAGAAAATTGATTACATTGAATTTTGGCATGGAGCAGGTATGTAATGATGTGCTTGCAAGATGCTATGTAGTGAGCCAGGGAATGGTGGACGAAGCCCAGAAGGACATCAGAGCCAACATCGAAAGCCCGGACAGTGACGAGACTCGCAGTATCATCAATCGTGCCGTGACGGAAGCCATCGGTAACATCAAGTTGGCAGCTCAGCGTTATCTGACCACTGGTAGAGTGGAGGACAACAACAACTTGGAACGACTGGTGAAGGGCACACGAAAGTATGCCTATACGGACAACAAAAACGGTACGTGGACGGAGGTAGTGACCACCATCATTGATGGTGAGGAGAACGAAACGACCGCTACCGTAAACAAGGCTGGTAAGGACAGGGAGGAAAACATCTATGAGACCGTGACGCTGAACCTAGAGATTCCGAACTGGAACGTGGCTGTGACAGATGCCTTGAAGAGCCATTGCCACCGCTACATCGTGGACTACGTGATGAGCCAATTCCTGATGGACCAGTTTGCCGACAAGGCAGGAACGTATGGGGAAAGCGCAACGGCAGACTACAATAACATCAAGAGCGACTTGCTGAGCCGGGATAACTATACGCTGAGAAGACCTAGCTTCACTTAAGAGGCTATCTGTGACCAGGCGATGGAATCGCCTGGAACGGTGGCTATTCTTTTTCTTCATTATTTTGGGTGTTTATGGAAAGAGCCTTCGCTAAATCGGGATGGATTCCTGAAAAAGCGAAGGCTCTGTTTTTTCTAGAACTTGTTGAAACGCCTGATAACTTCGAGGCGAGTGGCAAAGTACTGATTCATTGACTTCATCTTAAGATAGAGGGCTATGCGGAAGAAGCGATAGCTATGGGAGGACATATAGTTGGACTTCATGCCACCTAGGCGACCTAGGTAATGCCAATTTTGGTTATCGTTGCTACCATACAGCCACATGACTGGCACGGTGCCAGAGGTTAGGGAATGGATGTAGCCTGTGATGGCATCGGGAGCGTTCTCCTCATCGAACTTCAAGGTACGAGTAACGATGATGCCGTGATACTCTGTTTCGTCCTCGTAATCGTAACCGCTATCCAAAACTATTACGCTACCGTCTCGATACTGAATGTATGGGTGAGGGTAGGAGTTGAGGGCTGTGAGCACGTTCTTGATGAGGAAGGTGCTCCAGGCTTCATCCTTGATGGAATAGCAGAGGGCTACGGTATCGGCTGAGGCTTCCTTGGACAGTTGGCTGACATCTAGGCAGAAAATGCGAGAGTTCTTGTAATCATAGATAACCTGGCAACGCTGAAAGAAGTCGATTGGCGAGGAGGTGAAATCTATGAGTTGGCGCATCTGTGCCTTGATGGTCTTGGTGGCAGCATCATCTCCTTCGGCATCATTGAAGAAGTTGAGGAACTTGCCAAGGTTGCCCACTATATTGAAGCCTGGTCCATCCAAGACATCGGACATGGAAGCCACTTGTGACTCAGCTATGCGACTGAGGGAGCGATTGGTGGCGAAGAGCACGGACTGGTCTAGCTGGGTGATGGACTTCGGATTGCTGCAAACCTCACGGCTGATGGGGTGGATGCTGCTATAGGTGCCTTGGGAAGAAACTTCCATCGCCCAGATGCCATCGGTGGAGAAAGCCATCAATGGGAACTGACCAAACTGACCTTGGGAGAGTGCCCTTGTGGTTGAGGCTATGCCCTGGATCGTGCCGATACCCACGGTATTGATGCCGTTCAGAGGGAAGTAGAAGGCGTTATCGGACTCGGATGTATAAATCTTGTTGCTCATATCGACTACATCATCTACAGAGTAATCGTAGGAGGTGACGATATAGGGCGTTATCTCTTCGGTGAAGTTGCCCATGTGCATAGCTCCATTTAACTCTTCGCATTCTTTTAGCGGAAAGGCATAGATAACATCGGCACTGGCATCGACAGTAGAACAGAAGAAAACCATCTTCTTAGCCCTGGAATCGGGATAGAACTTAACCAGATTGGCAAGCATGAATGGTTCTATGCGGTCGATTACATCTTCTTCTAAAACATTCTCTACATATTTTGTGCCGGATGTGGTATGAAGCTCTGTCACTATTTTCTTGATGATAAGATGAGAATAGAAATTGCCTGCCGAACGAAGGTAGTTGCCCTTCGGGAACATGACTTTTCGGCTGAAACCAGACATCAGATGTTCTTGCACTCCAAACAGATTGAGCCGATGGTTATAGACATAGCTACCCTTGGCAGTGAGGAAATTGTGGGTCTTGTAATCGTCCTGCATCTGCTCTTGGAGGGAAACTTGGTATACAGCAGCCTTATCTACAGGCAATTCCTTGTTAGCGACCTTGGTAAGGTTATCTATTGGCAAGGAACATATCTTGTAAAAGGCTGAAATGTTTTGCTCATTCGACTCGGAAGAATCACCATTGCCAGCAGAACTAAGTTGGTTGTTATAATCATCGTCAGACTTCTTTGGGAAGCGAACACTGACCATTCCATAGCTTTTGCCTTTGTTGCTAGTCCAATGGTAATCTTCTATGTTTGCTCCATTTAGCACATAATTAGGTTGACACATTTCCAATACGCTAATCTTGGCACTCGTATCGACATTGGTGACAGGAGGCGTGATGAAAATATCAATAGACTTGATAATATCCTTCCATCGCTTCAACTCGTCAATATCTCCTTGGAGCGCATAGGACAATGCTACATTGTGAGGGAGATACATAAAGGTACACTTGGAGATACTGGCTTCGATAACGTTGCCCTTGGCATCTTTTCTGTTGAAAGTAGCGGAATCTTCCCAACCGACTTCTGCGCCAGTAACGGTAAGATTTTTGTAGTTTTCGCTAGGGAAGCCAATGTTGGCGGAATAAACGGAATAGCTGTTTGGCACCTGAATAGGGATGAAAACAGGCGAGGAGTGCATAATCATGCTGCCATCGAACATGCGATAGCAATAGCGGATGAAGAAGGAGGCGTAAAAACGCCCTTGCTTGGCGATAAGATTGTTTGTTCGGTTGACCAGGGCGTAGATGCTCTGGGTAATATCGGACTGCTTATCATCCTTGATATTGGCTACTTGGTCGCCCGAGGTGAAGGAATCGCCATTCACCTTGTTGAACACATCGCCACAGCTATAGGTGGTCTGCTGGAAGGCATCGTAGAAACCTTCCTTGCTACCCTTGGCATTAATTCCACCAAGTTCGTAATCTTCTGGCTTATTACTTGGGTCGAAGAAAAAGCTAAGTTCTAGGAATGGTGGCTTCTGTCCCTTATAGCTGTAATCGGACGAGGACTGTCCGTTGCTCTCCCACATGGCATAGTGGATGCCATCGGTAGCCACGATGATGAGGGTGTTGCCGATGGAATCGATAGAAAGCACGGTGGATTCGTAGTCGAAGGACTTAATAGGGGTGGACGAGCCTAGCGTGCCATCCTGCATGAACCAATAAATGGAGGATGAGGCTATGGCTATGAGGTGGTGATAACTACCTGTTTCGTGAACATACAATATCTTAGCCACCTCACCATTAACGGTGAGGGGCTGAGATAGAGGTGTGCCCGATACGATGGCAGGGCGCAATGCGCCATCGTGCAGCTCTAGGTTGCCACAGAGGGATAGCGCACCATTCTCTACTGCCATTTCATCGGGTGTGAGGCTGAGACCTTTGTATCTGATTGATTGTTGCATCTTTATTAATGTTTAATGTGTATTGTTTAATATTTAATTATCGGCAATGGGATGGGTCTGCACGATTGACTACAGCCAATGCCTGTAGGGTGTCGTTGCCTACGGTGATGGTCTCTAGACGGTCAGAGACTACCAAGTCTATTTCTTGGGCGTTGGGTGGAACGCCTAGGGTGTGGAGGAAGAGGCATTTGACAGTGCTAGCACTGCAACCGTGAAGCTGTGCCTTGCGCCCATAGAGAGGTATGGCATCAGGAAGAGAGGAGGACTTGGTGATATACATCTGAGAGCCGAGACAGAAGAACACGATTTTGTCGCCTCGCTGTAGCCCCAAGAGCTTTACAGGGTAGGAACGCAAGGTGATGCGCCCATTCTTGTTGAGGGTGAGTCCACGCTTTTGAGGGCGTGGACGGTTGAGGATAAATATTTCAGTCTCGTTCTGCATAATCTGTAGGTTTGTGGAGCCAGAAACGGAAGTAGTCGTTTTCGGCATCCTGGTTACGTACTTTTACATATTCTCGGGTGACATAGAAATGTTTCTTGCGTAGGGTAGGGTTGAGGTTGTAATCATTCAGCATCATAGCTGGCTCTACCCTGCCATCAAAGGTTATCTCGTACCAATAGCGGTGGAGAAAGAACCATGGGCGAAGACGGACTTCCTGAATGGTGGTGTAGTTGCTTTTGTCCACTCTGCATGGGACGATGCTCCAGCTACCATCTTGCCAATGCTCCGTTATCTCTTCTCCACCTGGTGCCAATTCATGCTTCTCGATGGTGGACTTCTGAATCTTGACGAGAAGGCAGACATCGGCAGTGAAGACCTTTGCCATCTTACGGTGGCAGAGCATGACATAACGCCCTTTCTTGTCGGGGAGGAGGCTACGCTGCTTGCCTGGGTGGTTGATAACGCAGACGGTGGAAAGAAACTTCTTGCGTGCCATGTGGAGGAAGTCGGGGAGCTTCGCCTTGGCGTGCATACGGTCGAGAACCTTCTGGACCTTCTTGAAATTCTTGTCGGCTTGGGTCTCATGCACTGTGATTGGTTGCTGAGGCTCTTGGCTAGTCTGCTCACGTACCTTCTTTACGTGCTCACGAACTTGCTTCTTGGAAGGGACTTCGAGAAGGTGGCCAGTTTTTTTGTCGAGCTTGTAATTTGACTTCTGCTGTTTCATATTCATTATGCTTTAGATGTTACCTCTGTTGATGCAGATGATTTCGAAATGATGATTGTCGCAAATATCGCAGCCGTTGGGCATACGATGATTGAAGGAGCAAGGAATGTGCTCTTTGAACAAATCGCAGTTAAGGCAATGCTCTGGGACTTCCTCATACTCAAAGTTGCCTTTTGCCAGTGGTGAGGCTGATTCCTTGTTGGGTACAGCACGGACAATGCGCCCGAAGAGGTCGTAAAACTCTCCAGGCACAACGCTAGTAGCTTCTCTGAGGGATGGGAGGGTATAGCCCATCTTGCGGATGAACCAGAGACGGAGATAAATGATGAAACGTTTCAACTTTTTCATATATTGTACTATATTATATATTAATAATGTGGGCTAAGTTACCACTTCTGTGCGGAACAGAAGTGATAACTTGCGCAACTTATGCTTTATGTTCGAAGACATCAAGAATCTTGGTCTCGCTGAGGCTCTTCAACTCATAGTCTATCATGGTCTTGCCCATAACCTCGTCTACATAACGCTTTGCACGCTCGATGCACTTGGCTTGGATAAGATAGTTGACATAGGAACGCTTCTCATTGTTGCTCTTCTCGTCAATGGTGATGAAATCCAAACGTGCCTTAAACCATAAATCATCGTCATCAATATCTGAGAAGAAAATCTCGTTGTAGTTGGTCGGGTTGATGTTGGCAACCTTTAACTCTCCAAAGACATAGACCTGCATGTTGTCAATGATGCTTGCTTCTGCCTCGGTGAAGGATAGGGCATCGACCACGTACAGCTCGTTTACTATTTTCTCGTTACCATCGTCCTGAGTCTTCTCATAGCGCACCTTGCACTCGAACCAGGTGCTTGTGCGAGAACGGAGGGAAGAACCGTTACCTGTGCCAACGAAGGACTCCTTTGGCTGGTTCTGAGACTTGTCTTGTGTCTTAGCCTCTTGCTGAGGCTTGTTTTCTTTCTTGTTCATAATCTTAAGAATTTAAATTGTTATTAATAATTTTGTCTACCTCTTCTTCTGATAGAGGTTTGCCGTCTTTGCCAAGGTATTTCTTGCAGATGAAATACATAGTGCCAGGAGGGTCGGGATGGCGGTAGAGGTCGTCCAACTCTCCCTTGGCAAGTTGCTCATCCATGGAACTGAAGATAGAACGAGCTTGATGTGCTCTTGGCAGTCGTTCCATCACCTGGTAGTGGATGCTGTAGCCATCTTTCTTAATTTGCTCATCTTGGAGGCGGATGAGCATCTTATCTATCTTGGCTTCTGTCTCCTTGATGGTCTTGAAGAGGGAGTTGACCAGCTCCTTGTCGGGCTGTGGCTTCTTCTTCTCTTGGAAATATTGGATGGTTGAGGCTCTAAGTTCTGCTACCAGAAGGAAGAATGTGCCGTTGTCGTTCTGAGGGACGGCTGAGCCATCTGCCTTCAAGATAATATCATCGACACGCTTTTCCAGTTCAATGGATTGGCGAAGCATCTTTTTGTCTCGGTGTGCCCAATACTCCTTTTCGGTGGTTCGCATAGCTGAAACTAGCTTGCGAAAGGATAATGCTGATTCTTCACTCATAGTTTATTTGATACCTAATGTTTGTTTAACTTTCTTAATGCGGTCAAGCTCCTTTGGGAGGAGGTTGCCTTGCTCGTCTATTCGGCAGAGGAGTTTGAGGCGTGGGGTGATGGTTATCCACTTGTGGAGGCCATCGTGCTCACGCTTTATCTGTCGAAGTTGGGCTGCTTGCAGTCTTTCATTCAAATGCTGCTCATGACGAAGCTTACTGATTTCGTTCTGTATTCTGTCCATACGATAATTGATTAAAGTTCTATTACTTCTGCTTTGTCGGCAGGGATGTCGTAGTAAGGGATGGAATATCCTTTGTCCTTCATTTCGTCTGGGAGATAGCAGCGGTAGTATTTTCCGTAGAAGTTTTGCCATTTCTCCTTGACAGTGAGTATTGTTCCAGCCGGAAGCTCAGGTTTCGGCTTGAATGAAGAACGAGGATAACATCCAGTCTCATGCTCATCTGCTGCACAACAACATGAGCATTTCCATAAATGAATCTTCATACGCTACACCTCCATTTCTGAGTTTAGACCAAGGAATAAGAGGATATGTTGTAACTCATGCAAATATTTGAAACTGCATAGGTTTACACCTCTCCAATACATAGTCCAATTCTTCACATTTTTCCATATTTCATAGCAGTCATTTTCTATATGTTGGTAAATATAGCTATGATTGACTATTTGCTTATAGCCGTTCTTTTCTAGTATGGAAGGAGTAAGAGGGATGGGAACAATATCCTTCACCCATGCGCAACTGTCACAAAACAGGAAACCATCATCATGAATGTTTTTTCCTTTTAAGTTGGAAAGAGTGACGGAACCTTTAAGCTCAGTGAAAACATTTCCATCTTTCACTTTTGCACATTTATCAGCATTGCTTTCTGTGACCTGATAAACAATGCCCTCTTTGGTTCCGATAGGAATGCCGTTGGTCATAACCAAATCACCTGGAATATAAATTGTTTTTTCCATTTCTTAATATTTTTACTTTGTTATATTATGGGACCAGCGATAGAATCGCTGGGAACGGGGGCTTTTACCAAATCTTTCTTGTTTTCAAAATAATCAAACGTTTATTGCGCTTAACTAAAGTTTCTAACTTTTTCATATCTGATAAATACTTATCCACAGTCTTCATTGTTCTTTTCATACGCTACTTATTCACTTTGACTAAATTATTGAGCTTGTTGAACGCTTCATAGTCATCCTTGCTGATTTCTATGCAGCTGTCAAACTGGATGGTTGCAGGGTCAGCTATCTCTGAATATCCTTCATTAATCGCCTTGATAGCTTCCATGAGAGGGAACAATGCTGAGCCATCATCCTTCATGATGGTAAAGTCAACCTTTCGCCATGTGTTGGCTATGTCTTTGCGCATGAATGATGCGACTACGTAAAAAAATCTTTTCTTCATATTGCTTTTTGATTTAATTGTTTGTCTATAGCTTCCTGGGCTAGGATTTCCTGCCAGTGGGCTTCATTGTAATTTCTTGCCTCTTGGTTCTCGGTTAGCTGTGGGTCGTAGCCACCGAAACAATAGACATCAAATTTCTCATACTCCTTCATCGTATGTGGAGGTTTGGAGCCAGGAGTGGCTGGAATGTATTCCTTGGCGAACTCCTTGGGAAATAGGGTTGCTATTGTTGAGGCTATCGGGTCGATGACTTCGTATTTGAAAATACGGCTCTTGCCATTTTTGGGAGAGTTATACACTGGTCTTGCCCAACAGATGTTTCCCCTGTAGTGTGACATGAGACCAGAGAAATAATAAGGCTCCCATATTCTCTTATCCCTATATGCGCTACAGATGCCTGTAGGCGAATCTCCATTATACGTAACACTATCTGACTTCCAGCAATGGTTGTAGCCGAGGTCGCTGATGTGGCTATGTACACAGAACTTGCACATCCTCATTTTCTCCTGATTAGCAACTGATGGTGTTGGCTGCATCAGGCTTTGTTTGATGTAATTGCCCATAGATGCATGATTTTAAAGTTCATCCTCTTGGTTGGTTGCTTTACGTTTCCATTCTCCACAGCACTCCCAGTGGAAGCGATGATGACCGAAGCCGTTGCATGTTCCGCTGTACTTACTATTTGCTGTAGGCTTGAAAAACTTGCAGTTCTTGCATGAGCGATGACCATGGTGGTAAACTAGATAGATGAATGTGCTGGCCATCATTACAAGGCACAGCATGATGATGATAAATCCGATTTCCATATTACTTCTTGTTTTTAATGATTTTGTTTAATACTTGCTTGTTGTGCTCAGTATCATCATTGATGAGGTGATAGGAGCGAACTTTCTCGAAGGCGTTGACTTCGGCTGCTTGCATGTAAGCCTTGACCACTTCGATGAAATCTTCGAGAGAACGACAGAGGGCGTACTTGTAGCCAGCGGACTGCCAATAGCCCTGGAAGCGTTTCTGATTGGCAGACTGATTGTTGGTCTTGCCATACTTCAATTCGATGCCCAAGCCGAAGTAAACTTCTGGGTTCTCGTAGATGATGCCTGTCTTGCCATCCTTCATGGAAGGGAGAGCAAGGATGAGGTCGGGAACGCCTGGGACCACGCCCGATGCTGCATTGATGGCTAGCTTCTTGCCACTGGTAGCACCGTCTGCCTCGTTCTTGGGATGGAAGAGGAGGGTGGAGAAAGCCGGGTACTGTAGTCGAAACCATCGTACACAGGCTATCTGCAACTGACCTTCACGCTGCACCTTCTTGTGCTGAGGCTTTTGCGTGTACTCGGGATAATTGCCGTTGAGACGGTCTATTAATTCTTGTTTGTCCATAACTTTTAGAGTTTTGAATTGTCACTTTATGTTTGCACTTAGTCGCTGAGGAGGGACTGGAGATAGTTTTGTGTCTTATCGTCCAAGTCGAGAAGGTTTTTCGTTTCCTCTTCCACAGGTGGGGTCCATTCGATGCCCAGACGCTGAATAGTTCCGTCCCGATAGAATCTTTCGAGCGACTGCAAGGCTTGTTTGTCTTGCGGATGCTTTTTGAGGTTGTCGATATGCCCCAAGATGATGGAACGATTAACCTTGTCTCTGTAGGCTTCTGCTGACTGCTGAGACTGTTGGGCAAGTTTCCAGCGTTCGCCTATTGACAGACTGTCATCAGATGATGGTGGGCTAGGTGTCTTCTTCTGCTGAGGCTTGGAAGGCTTCTTTTCTGTTGCCGAGGCTTGGATGGTTGGATTGTCAAACGTTCCTTCCATCAGAGGCTCGTAGTTCTTTGGATTGAAGAGCCAGTTGAAGGAGATATAGCATCCACCATCCTTGCGCCCGGATAGAAGGTCGGAATCGAGTGCCTTGCGAAGCATCGGCTCAATGTCCTCGAAGGAGTAGTCTGAGATAAACTTGGCGACTAGCTTCTTGCGGTCGGGAGTCATCTTCGAGATTGGCTTTACCTGCGTGCCCAGGAAGAGGCGATTGAAGAGCCTTAACACTTCCGAGAATTGAGTTTCAGCATCCCCCGACTTTTTTTCTTTTTCTTTTTTTTGTGTTTGGGGGTGGGCTTTCTCTTTTCTTTGTTTGTTTTCTTTTATAGGGGTTTCAGGGGAAAGATTTTCTTTTATTTGTTTCTTTTCTCTTACTTCTGTGCCCTTTGCTATGTCCTTATCTGTGCCCTTGACTATCTCTAAATCTTCGGAATCACCTTTATTTAAAGGGGTTTCGGAGTGTGAAATCTGTGCCCTAGATTGTGCCCTTGGCTGTGCCCCTTGTTTTGGCTGTGCCCTAGATTGTGCCCTCTTCGTGCCCTTAATTGTGCCCTTATCTGTGCCCTTGCTAGTTTCTGAATCTTCGGAATCGCCTTTATTTAAAGGAACTTCGGAAGATTGAATCTGTGCCCTAGATTGTGCCCCAATCTGTGCCCCGAAGTGTGCCGTAACCTGTGCCCCTTGGTCTCTTTGCCACGGTATGATGCAGTGGGATAGGGGGTGAGAACTGTTAACGTAGAGTTTGGTTGAGGCTCTTGGAGCAGAGCACTTGGTGATGATTTTCTCGGCTATGAGCACATCGATGGCGACACGGATGGTCTTGACCGTGGTATGGAGCTGTAGAGCCAAATCACGATAGGAGAGGGTGGCAGCGGAAGCCTCGTTGTGAGCGGAGGAGAGGAGCACATGGATGAGCACCTGAACGACCACAGGACGATGGAAGTAACGCCACTGCAACAGCTCTGGAGTAAATATGTAGCCATCTGTTTTCATTTATTCTTCTTTTATTTGGAATGTAGAATTTACGAATCTATCATTTATTTGTTTTCTTCTGCCTCGATGGCACGGAATATCTCGTAAGCCACTTGTGGCACCCAGGCATTGCCGTAAGCCTTTATGGATTCTTGTCGCCACTTGGGGAAAGAAATGGTAAGGCTGTCCACATCAAAGGGAATCCCATCATTTCCTCTACAAACAGGGGATTGAGTTGGGAAGTGCTTCCAGTGACCTTCTTCACAGTGTCGGGCAAAGTCTCGCCATACACATTTCCGTTCACTTTCTTCACCCCAGGATTGGTACATCCCTTCCAGTCTCTCGCTGATGGCGTGGGCATCATGCCGTTGAAGTCGAGAAAGTCGGTCAGTCCAATCGGGCGAAGTGCTCCGTTCTTTCGGCTGTACATCCCTTTTACACCCTGTTCTTTCAGTCCCTTCACTCGGTTGGAGTGTTTTACTTCCATTGCCGTAGGAGTGGGAAGAAGACCATTGACCGCCAAGGCTGTTAGACCTTGCCCCATCTGGGAATTGGGATTGATGGTCTTGGTGAACTTCGTGCCTTCTATGCTGCAAGGTGTAGGTAGAAGTTTTGCCACTGCCATGTCTTCTAGACCTAGACTGTGGTCTGTTTTTCCTCTTTTTGGATTTCTTCGCCCTCGCTCGTTGATTTCCATGTCCTTGTGGGCTATGTCCATCGCATTGGGTGTGGGTAGAAGGTCTAGCGGAACAAATTCCGTCTTGCCCTTCTTGTTGCACTGTTTCAGCCCTTGGGTCTGAACGATGGGCAATAATCCAAACTCGGTCTCTTCTGTGCGGTGCTCCGATGGCACAAGCTGGAATAACAATCGGTTGGACGGAATATCCTTCGGCTTCGAGGTCTGCACAGATTTTGTCGAGGGTGAATCGGCTTTCCTCTCGGTATAGGTGATTCTCTTCGAAAAGATAGTCTGAGCGTCCCATCTGAGTGACTTGGCAGGACTCCACCATCGTCTTGATTCCATTAACGTTTTCACCAACGACCCAAGTGGGGTGTATCTGCCGTATCGCTCGAAGCATCTGAGGCCAGAGGTAGCGGTTATCGTCCGCTCCCTTTCTTCGACCAGCGAGGGAGAAGGGTTGGCATGGGAATCCTCCGGTGAGAACATCGACTTTGCCGTGCCACTTTGTGAAGTCTGTTTTGGTAATGTCTTCATAACTTTCTGAATTAGGAAACCAGTAGTCGAGCACCTTGCGAGGAAACTCCTGTATCTCGCAATGGAAGAGGTTCTGCCATCCCATCATGGATGCAGCGACCTCTGCGCCACCGATTCCGCTGAATAAACTAGCGTGATTCATATTGCTTAATCTTGTTACCTAAAATGGGTCTGTGGTGAATTCCATTTTCTCATTTCCTTTGTATGGGATGCATTGGATAAAGTCACCTACGTGCCCGGTGCATAGTAGCAAAGCGTTGTATTTGTATGGGGATTCACCTATACGTGTTCGTGCGAAGATTGCTGGTCTCCATTTATGTTCATCGCTGTTACGCACAAGAACCTTATCGAATATCTTGAATGATGGCTGATTCTTGCTCTTCTTCCAGAGAGTGAAAGCCTCCTGGAACGTGGTGGCTTCGCCCTCTGTTGCTTCTCGCAGTTCCTCGTGTACGCTGATACGCAGGTCGAAGGCTTGGTCGGTCACGAACTTCTCGTTCTCGATTTCGTACTGGTTGCCGAATGTCAGCGTGTCCTCGCTCTCGCCGATGAGCTTGCCGATGATTGTCAGCTCTCCATCCTCGTCTTCTTCTTTGAAGACGTAAAGGTTGCCAAGTTCGAAACATGGCATCGTCTGTTTGTTATTCTGTTCCATATTATTTAGTTTAAAAAGTTATTCACATAGAAGTTTCTCCTGATACTGCACGTACATCTTGTATTTAAGACAATACTTGCCATTGATGCAGTTACGCCCATTTGGGCAGAGGAGGCACTTGCGAGCTGCATAGGTGCTCTTACTTCTTGAATCGCTCATAATAGTAGGTTACTATCTGATGCTCTGTAGGCTGGAAGCCATTACGAGAGGTGAGCGTATCGACTATCTCATCGTAGGTACGCTGAGGCATCTGAGAAATCAGGTTCTCATCGTGGATGCCCTGTGAGATTTTACTGAGGCAGAGCCATCCAAGGACTAGCCAGATGGCAATGCAGAAGATAATCTTAATTGTTTTCATAACTTTATCGTTTTATATTGTTTGTAATGGTGGTCGGTTAGGGAGTCGAACCCTTGTGCCTATCTGCTTAGTTCTTTTTCGCAGAAATCATGGTGAACCTAGTAAAAAAGCATTTAAACAATCAATCGTTTGTTATGAACATCGCCCCCGATGGGCTAGGCTACATGCAAGATTGCAATGCCGACCGTGTAAAGAAAGGTGCCTGAGTAGGATTTGTACTTATCAGATTTTTAATGATGAAGAACTGTTTTCGCAGGGATATTTGCCCAGGCATCTTTTGAATGTTTCAACGATAAGTTTCGCTTCACAGCGAGCTTTTCTTGTTTGCAATGTTAGCTTATGTCTATTCTCTAAAAGTAAAATTACCTATGTGGGATGTAGATAGTCTTGAACTTTACAGGCACAGGCTTCCAGCTCGGACATTCGGTATTCGTAGCGAGTAATCTTGCCGTTCTTGCCACGCCCGAAGACCTTGACCTTGCCTTCCTTCACCCATCGTTCTACATTGCGTCTGCCGAAGGTGTCGAATGCCTTGGCTTGGGTGATGAATGGTCGCTTGCCTACAGCCTTGGAAATTTCTTCCTGGACTACATTGCGTATGGCTGATAGGAATGTGTCGAATGAGACCATCTTGTCAGCAAACTGGATTTGTACTGTTTGGTTCATGACTATTTTGTATTATTTGATTCTTGTAACTGTGATAACTCCTTGCTCCCGGTTGAGCTTGGTCTTGAACTTTCGGCTGTAGATGGCACCGAGGTCAGTGCAACTACTCTTGACCGATAGCATTCTCTTGATAGGGAAGTCGATGGCTTGACCTAACGCCAGTTCCCTAATCTGAGGTCTGAGTGGTAATGTTTCTTCTTTCATATTGATGATGAATTGTTATTTTACTAGTTCGAAATCGTAGACGAAGACGAGGGGATTGTTACCCCAATGGAGGTGGAGCTTACAGCTGAGCATCTTGTATGCTTCGATAGGAGTTCTGTACCACCATTTCTTCTCAAAACTATCATTTGTGGCATCGTATGAAAAGGCATCGTTAATTCCTTCGATGTGGCTAAGGAAGATTCCTTCCTTCATGCAGTCATCGGTGCTGATGTCCTGTAGTCGTTCTACTCGAATGTTCGTGATGCGGATGCGGTGCGGCATGAGGTCTGCCTTAACGAACATTTTGTTGTAGCAACCTTTCTCGTATTTAATACACTCTAATGGCATCCCATGAATGCCACAAAGTCGGTAGAACTCTTCGTTCAGTGCCAGGTGTATGTATCTCTGGGCAATCGCCACATTTTCTCCAACCTTGTATGATGAATGTTCCAAGGCGTAATCAAGCATTTCTTTCAGTTCTTCACCCTCTGCTTTATAAAGTCGGTCTTTACAAGATTCCTTCCAATCAGCAATAGATTCTTTTGTCCAACCTTCGTACGTGTCCAAACGCTCGAAAAGCATTGTAGGATTCAGAATACGTCTTGTTTGAGTCTTGCGACCATCTAGGACTGCTTGGGTGAGACCGTACTGGTCATTGAACATTATCTTTTTCATTTTATGCCTCCTTTTTATAATTAACTAATGCTGGAACTAAATCTTTGAGGTATGCCCATTGAACAATCTCTTCTAAAAGATGACCGCCAGAGTCTGTGATCCATCCACGTGTACCATCAGGAGCAGTGCAAGTATTCCCAACCTCTATTGTCATGCCATCAGCATAATCAAGCAGGCAATCTTCATTGTTGTTTTCTGGAAGTTCTTTTCCTGAATGCCAGACTTGGGATATATTTATGTATAACAGATCGTCTGCACTCATCCTGACTGCCATACCATGCCAAACTGGGTAACCTTCATGTGGGTTTCCATCTTCGTCTAACAATCCGCTTGTAAGCCCGGTATGAAATGGACAAACGAACAGTATATCTGGCGCATCAGGAACTTTTTTGCTATTTTCTTTCATTTTTCTCCTATTTTATTTGGTGTTTATTTATTTATTTATTAACTTTACGGTGCAAAAGTAACAAAAAATATAGTGACTTGCAAATATTTTAGCCGAAAAATAGCTAAAAGCTATCATATTTAATAGTCCTTAACTAAAATATAGTATATTATGGACTTAAATGTAATTAAGAGGCTTGCAGAAAAGCGAGTTGGTGGACTAAAGAAATTAGCAGCCGATATTGGTATGAGTGAAGCAAATCTTCACCGGTGTATTAATAACAATAAGATGCAGGGAGGTGATTTAGAACAAATTGCTTCCATATTTGGCGTGTCTATAGATATTTTCTTTGATAGTAAAACAGAAACTTATGTTAATCATGTGATGAATCTAGATAAAATTAAGTCATATATTGAAGAGAATGGGATTGGCTTAGTTTCATTAGCTTCAAAAATGAGTGTCAGCAGGATTGCTTTAGAGAATCTTCTAAATGGGGCTGATGTTAAAATCAGCATAATTGAGGCACTTGCAAATACTTTAGGCGTGAAGGTCGTGGATCTGTTTAATGACAATAAGATTTCTGCCTCTGTTCCTGTTGAGGCTCCAGCTAATGTTGATCATGCTATGTATGAAGAGTTGATTGCTCTAAGAGCAGAAAATAAGGTGCTGAGGGAAATCCAGGGCCTTTCGGCTAGAAGCCAGGTACATGTAGGATAATTAAGATGCAATATGAAAGAGAGCACTTTGATTGAGGCAGGTTCAAAAATATTAGGGATGGTGGCTTTAGCCTTCATTCTAGGTGGAATAGTGCTTTTTATTATAGGTAATTCGCAAGTAACAAGTGTTTATTATAAGACATATCCTGTAATTTTTATTCTTTCTGTTTGTACTATTGTCCTTTCTGTTTTGTTAAAGAAAAAATGGATTGGCTTTTGTGATTATTTTATTGTGGAGCGCACAAGTATAGAATGCGCTCGAAAAAACTTAGGTGACTTAAAGGCTAAAGAGCTTCGGTTAAATAAGCGAGAGGAGGAATTAAAAAGTAGAGAATCTAAAAATGACGAAAGAGAAAAGATAATAAAAGATGTACTGTCTGCATCTAATCCTCTTAAAGTTGTTTCGACATTATACGCAGACATTGTTTCTTCTTTGTTTTGTGACACTTTAATGAACTATCTAATTTTTAAGCCAAGACCAGCTCTAACAGCTGCAGCAAACGTTAAGCATATAAAGAGATGTTTTAAAGAAGAATTGGAAAAATATAAAATGTTTCAATACAAATATGAGACAATAGAGTCTTTATACCCAGAGATTGCTGATTTCTTTGATGATGACATCTTTGATGAATCTACGCAGGCTGCTCAGGCTAGCGAAGTAGATACAAAATGGAAAACAGAA
>ERZ1034998.860-NODE-860-length-18751-cov-53.178808_pt1 | contig 18751 bp, 10 predicted proteins | sample MGYA00520621_ERZ1034998 | MGnify/ENA primary metagenome ERZ1034998 (study PRJEB33766, sample SAMN09781748) | gut metagenome | biome: gut microbiome | host: Homo sapiens | place: Madagascar | study: EMG produced TPA metagenomics assembly of the PRJNA485056 data...
CCTGCGGTTACAATTTCGTGGTATTGGACAACGATAACAAGCACTCTGTGGATGTTGGTCTGAAATATGTTAACAATGATGCCTGCTATCCTTCCCTGTTGGTAGTAGGTCAGATCATGGAAGCTCTGCTGTCCGGTAAATATGACTTGAACAAGACAGCCATCATCATGAGCCAGACCGGTGGCGGATGCCGTGCAACGAACTATATCGGCTTCATCCGTCGTGCCTTGAAGAAAGCAGACATGGAGCAGATTCCCGTTATCTCCCTGAACCTGGCAGGTATCGAGAGCAATCCCGGCTTCCATCTGAATGCGGATCTGCTGTTACGTGCCGCTGTGGGTGCGGAATTTGGTGACATCTTCATGCGTTGTGTATATCGGATGCGTCCTTATGAAGCAACTCCGGGTTCCGTGGATGCTCTGCACAAAGAATGGCTTGCGAAGGTACAGAAATTTGTCTCCGCGAAGCATATCAGCATTCCGAAGTTCCGCAGGATGTGTACCGAGATTATCCGGGATTTCGATGCGGTTCCGGTACTGGATATCAAGAAGCCCCGTGTCGGCGTGGTCGGTGAGATTCTGGTGAAATTCTCTCCTGCAGGCAACAATCATCTGGTAGAGCTGCTGGAGAGCGAAGGTGCGGAGGCTGTAGTACCCGACCTGATCGACTTCATGCTGTACTGCTTCTACAACCAGATCTACAAAGCAGAACACTTAGGCACCAGCAAGAAGACTGCAAAGATTTCTGCGCTGGGTATCTGGGCCATCGAACATATCCTCCGCGGCTCTGCCGTGAAGGCTTTTGAAGAAAGTAAGCATTTTGATCCGCCTACTAGCATTTACAAGATCGTCTCCTATGCGGAACCGATCGTATCCATCGGCAACCAGACCGGTGAGGGATGGTTCCTGACCGGTGAGATGGTGGAACTGATCAAGGAAGGCGTACCGAACATCGTATGTACCCAGCCCTTCGGCTGCCTGCCGAACCACGTGGTAGGTAAGGGCGTTATCAAGGCTCTGCGGAAGGCATATCCTTCCTCCAACATCGTAGCCATCGACTACGATCCCGGTGCCAGCGAAGTCAACCAGCTCAACCGAATCAAACTCATGCTCTCCACCGCCCAGAAGAATCTGAAGAAGGGTGAAGGAAGCGCGGAATAAAATATTTATAGTCTGAAACCACTGCCCGCGGCAAGGGATTCCATTGGAATTCCATGCCGTGGGTGTTTTGTATTCAGATCTCTTTTCCCAAACAAACATCTTTTCAAAATCTCCCCTGTCATGCTATAATGCACTCAGATATGCTTGTGCCTTCAAAAGTGCCCGCTCTATTGCTTATCTGCATGTCCCACAATGTTCATTTATCTCCATTTTCGCTAAAAGCTGTTTTCTGGCTATTTTAGTACAAAATTTCTCATATTTTTTCTTTTTTTGTATCTGATTTACCCTTTTTCTTTATTTTGATACAATCATCCATTTTTCCACTTGAAAATTAGACTTTTTTGTATTTTTTTCTGGTATTTTATCCTATTTACACCAAACCATTTTGAAAGGAGTTTTTATGATTCAGAATTTAGACACTCGCCTTAATAAATTACAGACACAATGTGACTACCTACGCCGCAAAATTTCCGCCTTTCCAGAAGGAGAATTATCCATTCAAAAAAATGGATCTTACCAATGCTGGATTATCAGAAAAGAGGAACAATCTGTATATTGTCCTAAATCAAATCGTTCTCTTGCAGAGATTATGGCCTTGAAAAAATACTACTCTCTTCTGCTACTGGAAGCCGAAGAAGAATTTTCTCTGCTAAGTTCCTATAAGAAAATTTCATCCTCACAAAGCCGCTCCAGGAAATTATCCTCCTCTGACCTTCTAGAGAAATCTTCACCATAGCATGATTGGCGATAACCAAACGGGCACAAAAAAAGACCGGGCGTGTATCGACCTCCAGTCATTAGATTGATTCTGTTTCTAACTTTTGGGCGGTACAGCTCCGGTTCTTTAAGGTGAGCAAGCTCTCTTTCACCTGCAATCTCACGATGCATTTGCGCTGCGGTTCTCAATGTATTGTTGCAAGACTTCGGTGACTTCCTCCGGTGCCAGGCCGGCATCCTCGATCAGGTCACTTACTGCCTCCAGTTCTTTGCGCCTCTTCTGCTCATATAATTCTTCCAGTTCCCGTTCCTCGGATTCAATGCGGATATTCAGCGCATTGATCAACTCCTGTTTTGCCTGGATCTTTTCCTCCAGGGATTTTCTCTGTCCTCTTGGCATATACTGTGTGCTCCTTTCCTTATGGCAATACTATCGAAAAGGCCATTATCAGGGATCACAAGCGTAGCATAAGCTGCCGTGATCAGTCATGAATGGCCTGATATGTTACAGTATATGGACAACATTGTAAAAATATACCATATGTCTGTTAATATTATACCGCTATAATTTTTGTCCTATCGGAACAAGCGTCCACAGATATTTTTCTTTGATCACATCAAATCTGTCGGACCTAGCCCAGGTTGTCTACTGCCGCCTTCAGCTTGTCCAGTGCAAGCTCTAGAGTTGCTCTGGGGCAGGCAATATTCACTCGCTGGAAGTCTGCTCCCCTGGGTCCGAACATTGCTCCGCCATCCAGCCAGAGTCCCGCTTTCTCTACGATAAACTGATCCAGTTCCTTGCCGGAAATCCCAAGTTCACTGCAATCCAGCCATACCAGATAAGTACCTTCCGGCTCTACCAGATGAATCTGCGGAAGCTTCTCCTGCAGATATGCTCGCAGGAAGTTCAGATTCTCAAGCAGGTATGCTCTCAACTGATCCAGCCACTCCTGTCCGCCACGATATGCAGCCTCGCAGGCTACCGCTCCCAACGCATTCGGCTCATCGTATCCGGTCTTGTCGATTTCCTTCTGGAATGCTTCCCGCAATGTCTCATTTGAGATAAAAATATTGGAAATCTGTAAGCCTGCCAGATTGAAGGTCTTACTGGGTGCGGTGCAGGTCACGGTGAACTCCGTAAAACGGGGATCCACATTGGCAAACACCGTATGCTCAAATCCGGGATATACAAAATCATTGTGAATTTCATCACTGACTACGATCACATGATGGCGCAGGCAGATCTCTCCCAGCTGCTGCAGTTCCTCTCTGGTCCATACTCTTCCCACCGGGTTATGAGGGTTGCACAGAATAAACAGTTTTATATGTTCCTGCACGATCTTGCGCTCGAAGTCTTCATAATCTATGCTGTACTGCGACTTTCCTTCAGTTACCCTTTTTTCGTATACCAATGTATTATCAATCACCCTACGGTCATTGTCCCTAATGATATTGGTAAAGGGATAATACACCGGATTTTGGATCAAGACCGCATCTCCCGGCTTTGTGAAAGCTTTTACCGCTGCACCCAGTGCAAATACCACACCGGGGGTCTTCATGATCCACTCTCTCTTCGTCTTCCAATTATGGTTTTTTTCCATCCAATTGGTTATGGCATTATAATAAGCATCCTTAGGCTGGGTGTATCCGTAGATTCCATGATCTACCGCCGCGTGAAGGCTTTTCGTAATCTCCTCCGATACTGTAAAGTCCATGTCTGCGACCCACAGTGGCAGCACATCCGCAGGCTTGCCTCTCTCCACGGCATAGTCGTACTTCAGGCAGTTCGTTCCCTTACGATTTATAATTTTATCAAAGTTGTATGTAGCCATACGAATCCTCTTACCTTTCGACAACCTGCAAGCTTTCTGCCTGTGGCCCCAAGTTGCAGGTTAAATTTTTCTGTCAATCGTACCTATTCTACCAGGACCTTCTGCACGTCCTGACTCGTTGCGTCTGTTGTGGGACTTCCGTGAAACTTTCCGCGGAACTGGCTAAATTACTATGTATACCAGTCAACCCCTCTCAGGCAAAAGCCTGCACCAGGTCTGCCAGCAGGTCATCGATATTCTCAATACCAACGGACATTCTCAGAAGCTTCTCGTCCACTCCAAGGGCCTCTCTGACCTCTACGGGTACATCTGCATGGGTCTGCTTCATGGGATAGGTCAGAAGACTTTCCACGCCACCCAGACTTTCTGCAAAACGAATCAGCTTTACGCTCTCCAAAATTTTAACAGCTTTCTCCGCAGAATTCAATCGGAAAGAAATCATTCCGCCATAGCCGCTGCACTGTCTGTCAATCAGCTCCTTATCCGGTCTGGAATCCAGTCCGATATAATAGACTTCTTCCACTTCCGGTCTCTGTTCCAGCCAGTGTGCGATGGCCAGAGCATTCTTCTGGTGCTGTTCCATGCGGACTGCCAGTGTCTTGATACCGCGGAGTAACAACCAGCTGTCAATCGCAGACAGACAGGCTCCTGTAGTCTTGTAGATATTATAGAGCTGGTCATACAGAGCATTATCCTTCACCACCAGAAAACCGGACAAAGTATCATTATGTCCTTCCAGATATTTGGTTCCACTGTGTACCACGATATCAGCTCCTAATGTCAACGGCTTCTGGAAATAAGGAGACAGAAATGTGTTATCCACGATCAACAGGCATCCATTCTCATGCGCAAGATCTGCAATTGCCTGAATATCCGCTACTTTCATCATCGGATTGGACGGTGTCTCCAGATAGATAGCTTTTGTCTCCGGGCGCAACGCTGCCTTCACCGTATCCACGTTGGAAGTATCTACACAATCCACGGAAATACCATTCTTGCGACTGATCATGTTCCACAGTCTTAATGTTCCGCCATACAGATCATCGGTAGCGATCAGATGATCTCCGGGAGAAAAGATTTCCATCATTGCAGTGATTGCCGCCATTCCCGTAGAAAATGCCAGTGCCTCTGTTCCCTGTTCCAACAGAGCAACCGTCTTCTGCACTTCGTCTCTGGTGGGGTTACTGCAGCGGGAATAATCATATCCCGTACTCTTCCCCAGTCCCGGATGCGCATACGCCGCATTCTGATAAATGGGCATGCTGATGGCGCCGAACGGATCCTTTCTCTCATTACTTCCCTGGACACATATGGTCTCTGCTGCAAATGCCATCTTTTTCTCCTCCTATGTCTATGTATACTATATTATTCCCTTTATATTTCCTACTGTTCCAGTAGGTATAGTATATATTTATCATAGTACATAGAAAAAGTCAAGTTTCTATTCCATATTTACCAATAAAGTTTCATTTCTTTCTCAGCTTCCTGCTCTGAGATATTCAGTTTCAGTCTCACCTTTTGTAAAGTTTCTTCATAACTGGTATTAAAATCCTTGCACATTATAATAATCCCTTGCGCAACTCCCTGAGAAATCCCCTGCGAAATCCCCTGCGAAATTCCCTGTGCAATCCCCTGTGCAATCCCTTTTCTTGTATACTGATCAAATAATTCACACACCCTGATCTCATCCTCCTCTTTGATTCCCATTTCTTTTAATGCATCTCCGGTATCATCAACATTTGTATCTCCGGATAATACCCGTAGCATCTTAACTGTTGCTTCTTTATGAATCACTTTCCGGTCCGACCGATAGCCATCTCCCTCTGCAAGATAATCCACGATGATTCTCATATCACTTTGAAAAAGCTCTCGTATTTCTCTGGGTAAATGACGCATTTCCCAAACATGAAGTTGTACATCATCTACATACTTCCATATAATATCTGCAGTCGCCCCTTCTTCATCAAATAACCGGTGCAAACTGCATACCCCTTTCCACCTGCTCTTTCCCCAGTATAACACAATTTCTATCACAGGATATAGGCTCGGATTTTGTTTTTCATATTGTCTGCGGTATTCTCCACCTGCATACCCGGCCTTGCGCAATACCATGCCCTTATCCACCTTTGTCTGATTGGCAAATAAATACAATACCTTAGGCACCCCATTTACCACATGGTACTTTGCTACATCTTCCAATTGATTTCGCAATCCATTTTCTTTATCCAAGTAAAGACTCTCAGTAGCCGCCGACAACATTTCATAATCTTTAACCCTTCTTCTCCCTTCATGTAACAGAACATTAATTATGTCCGCCGCCACATCCGCATAGCTTTCAAAATTTTTCGTCACAATATCGTTTGTTTCCAATAGTTTCCTCCCTGTCCGATTGTTCTGTCAATCCATGAATTCGCGGCGATCCGCCATCGACTGCATCTACGCATTAAAACTTTTTCAGAATATTGCCTATATAGACTTTCTTAAGATGTGATTACTATAGCATACATATATTGATTCTGCAAGAAAATCCCGCCCAAAAACTCTCACAAAAACAAGGCTGCGGAAATTGGTTATTTTCCACAGCCCTGCTCTTTGTGCAATTTGTCTTTTCTGTTTTGAGCGCAAATTCTTTAATCCAGGTCAAACAGTTCCGCCGCGCTGACGGTCAGGCTCTTAACAGCACCTTCGGTTCGCTTGGATCCGTTGTCGTAAACGGTCGTAGCACGGATATAGATGGTGGCTGCATCCTGGTCGTTGAGTGTCATCTTGCCGCTGCCGGAGAACAGGCCCATCTCCGATGCAGGGAATGCCAGCGTGTATACACCGTCACTGGTCACAGAATAATACGACGTACCTGTGACATAATAGTCCTTTCCACCTTCCGTAAAGTGATTGTCTCCGCCGGCAATCACATGTGCTCCCACTTCCGCTTTGGAAGAATTTGTCACTGTAAGTCCGGTCAGAGGCTTCACCTTCAATGTGCCCTTGCCGTATGCGATCTCCATAGCATCCGCATCCGTGGACTCCTTGAAGAACTCTACCCGGATCTCCGTTGCCGAAGACAGGATGTTGTAATCGGTAGCCTTGAAATCCACCTGAATCTTATTGCTGCGATCCAGGATCATCTTGTTGGCAGCATCATACATCATATATACGGAGTCAATGGTGTTGCCGTTGTCATCCCGGAAAAATACGGAAGGTGCCTTGGTTCCGGCATTGTAAGCTGCTACCATGGTGTTCACAAACAGCTTCTTCTCCGCCATTCCTGTAGGCTCCGTATGTCCCGCACCGGAATACGTGACATTGCCCATGCTGTAAATATAATAGTTATTTACCACATCTTTGGGGCTGACATTATACAGGTTCACACCATTGTCATTGCCCCGTCCGTTGTTCCTCTCAGTCTGTGTCTTTCTGGTCTTGGCATTGTCGGACAGGTCAGACAGACAATACCATACCACAATATCATTTTTGCCGTCTCCATCCTTATCCAGCTCCATGTTCGGCTGCAGCCACTGATAATGTGTTGCCGCCACTGTCAGAGTCTGCTGTTCTTCTGTAGTGATCTGATAAGGATAATTAGTGATCTGTCCCTGATTTACCTGCGTAACGATCATATCAGGACCGGCACCGTCTCCGAATTCCTTGTAATCTCCCAACACCGTGATCTGCCCCTGAGAGTTCGTCGTCTTATCCATACCCTGATAAAACAGAGAATTGCGAATCGGAAAATAGAAACTCGTATAAGACGTTCCCTTCCGCAGGATCGCATTGATCCGATTCTGCACATAACGGACTGTCGTATATTTGGTCGTGCCCTCGATATTCCCGACCGTCTGATCACTGCTCCGGTCCGTTCCCGGCTTCCATGCCGTATCGTAATTGTACTGCGTGTCCAGAATATTGTAATAAGCATCATAACGCTTTCTCTGGGCATCGGATAAACTGGAATTGTTCCTCTGGTCATCATAATATTCCAGCAACGCACCATAACGATCCAGCCCTACCGCCGCACGCATGGTCTTGTTGAACTCGTAGCCCCAGTACCAGCCTTTACCGCTACCGGCCTTACTGTTGATATAAGAACTGCTGTCATGGGTAAACAGGACACTCTTACCATCTTCGATATAATCACGGATGGCTTCGGATACTGCCATGTTCTTCAGGCTCTGATCCTTGCTTCCGAACTGATAGTTGTCTCCGAATCCCAGGATCAGCATATCGTACTGCTGGAAAGTATTGTATGCCGCATTGTAATAAGCCTCAGACTTCTGTTCATCGGTCTTAAGCTTTTTCAACTGATCGTCTGAAATCAATCCGTTGATAAAAGTTGAAGTCTTCACGGAATCAATAGATACATTAAATTCCCGGATACCGCTTAACAGTGACTTTACATCACTGTCACTTTCCAGATCCCACAGTGTCTTGTCATTAGATGCTTTTCTGTCGGACATCAGCTGCAATACCTGAATATCCACTCTGGAACCTCTGTCCACTGCCGTATAACCGGACACTGCGGTTCTCACCAGTGCATCAGAATTATCAAAGAAGATCATCTTCCAGGGCAATACTCCCTGATAATCATCCGGCAGCACTCTGACTACCTTATAGGTATATCCGGTGCGCAGCTCGTAATGGCCACTGTCATTTTTCGCCACCTCTTTCCACTCCTGCCCGGATCTGACATACAGATTCAGTCCGAAAAGCTCCTCCGTGGAGGAAAGTGTCTGCCCGATCACATCGGAACCGGAAAAACGACCGTCGGAGTTCTTATCAATATACAGCTTACAATCATACGTCGTATTCACCTGGGACGCAGCCGCATCATTCGACAGAGCAAAAATATACTGCAGATAAAACTTACCATCTCTCATTTTCAGGAAGGCATCGTTGATACCGTCCCCATTATAATGCAACTCGGTGGGCATATAGTCCTCACCCAGATTCTTTACCCATTCGATCTGCAGTTTGGACAGATTCAGATGGTTGCCAAAGCTTCTCTGTCTCTCTTCTCTGGCCGCCTTCTGCTCCGTTGTCTCCCGGGCTGCAGTCGTCAGCTGACTCTCCGCAAATACATTCTCCTGCCAGTATTTGTAATTGCCGCTTTCATCCGTGGACAAGGCAAACTGTATCAACTGGTAAAAATAGGAACTTTTGTCCACTGTTGCCGTATTGGCACTCACCTTACCGTCAATTCCCGTCAGAAGTGCATCCGCAAATACTACCGGATACCCGGCGGAAATATACTGCTCGAACTCCTTTTCTCTGGTGGAGTTCATATCGTTTCCGGGTCCCCGATACTGATTGGAAGTGTGACTTAAAGAATCATCCTTCAGACGGTTCTTGTTATCATCCGATTCATCCTTATAATCATACAGATCCCCAATATGCGTATAGATCAGCCCATTCATGGAACTGTCATTGTAAACGGTCTGATTGTTTTTCACATTCATGGTTCCGGTGCGGGCACCCACATAGATCATATCATATCGATCGTTGAGATCCTCTATCTTGCCAATGAACTCTGCGGAAGCCATCTGGGTAATGGAAATCCTTCCACCGTAACTGCTCTGCCCCAGAAATCCTTTCACGGAATCTGCAGATAAAGCTCCGGTTCCGAAATCATAACAGGGCTCCAGATCCAATATCGCAAGGCTGTCCTTTACCTGGCTTCTGTGCAGATACCAGTTCATAATATATCTGGTGATGGAAGCTTTGCTGATCTCTTCATTCAAAGTGACCGCCGTGGCATTTTCCTGTGTGATCAGAAAATTCTCGTAGCGGATCTCTTTCAGGACATCCGTGTAGATCCATGCTCTTGTCGTATCTGACTTCAGATCCGTCAGATAATCCTCTGCCGCATAAGCTTTGGAACTGTCGTTGTTCAGGTATACATTTTCGTTCAGGTATTCCTTCAAGGTATCCAACGTCAGGGTATCCGCATTTGCCGCCTGCATTGCAGACGCATAGGATCTGATATTTCCCTCTGCCGCGCTTTTCAGCGTATCGACACTTACATTTTCCCAATGGGAATCTCCCTGACTTGCGATTGCGTTTGCCACATTGTCATCCGACACCTGCAGCAGAGTCAATGCCAGTTTCGTCAACACTTCATTGCTCTGGGTGCTGTTCTTGGCATAAAAATTATAATCCATGATCACCGGCACTCTGGCTGCAGCGGTTCTGATCCCGCTGTCGTCCACGCCAAATGCCAGCTTTGCGATCACGGTTGCCGCAGAGACCATATTGGACGGCTCTGCCCCGTAATTTCCCTGACCGGAAAAATAGAACAGATCCACATCTGCCAGATCAATTCCACAATAAGAATCCTCCGCTGTAATGGAAGCATCTGCCAGATCAGCCAGTTCCTGCAGGGTAAGTGTTGTCACTTCGATCTTCAGTGTATCGATATCGTCTCCGGTGGCTGTACCACTCTCATAACGACTGGTACCGGACAGATTCAGGACATTTTTCTTGAACCATTCTTTGTTGTAGAAACCGCCGTTATAGGCAATAGTCTCCGTAGCATCCTCTCTGTCATCCCCTACAAAATCATAGCTGTTGGCGGTGTCAAAGCCCGCTTCCCCCTTGTAAGTAACCTGAAGGGAACCCGGTGTCACCATAGTGTAGCTGCCGGCCTCATCCTTACGATAGGTATCGATCAGACGGTAATCACCGTTTTTGTCACTTACTGTCATTGCAGATACATAATAGTCGCCGTTATCATTTGCTGTGAAATCCACAAGATAGGCACTGGCTATGGTCTCAAATGTATATGCCTTCGAAACATCATCCCATTTTGCCAAAAGCTGTGCGCTATCCGGCTGTGCATGATCCAGGATGTAGAGATTCTGGGTAATATCTCCGGCAGAATAGGCTGCTATCGCATCTCCTCCGGATGTCGTGCGTGCCTGCACAGCAGTACCTGCATCATTTCCGGATACCCCTCTGGACGTAGTCTTTAATCCATCCGGCAGTGCCGCATCGGTACCGTATACAATCTGTCCAAGATAGGTATAAACTGCAGTCTCACCCGTACCTATCTTCTGATAGATTGTCCTGCCCACATAATCTTTTGCCTGAAAACTCGTTTTATCAATAGCGGCCAGATCCGTCTCCGAAATTGCATATAAGCCCTGCGCATATCCCCTGGTGCTGTCTGAACCATTGATAATCGTAGTCTCCAGTCCGTTGCTTCCTCCGGTAGATCTATGGGAAAATACCGGGGTCACGCTTTTGGCATCCCGGTTACTGTCTCCGGCGGCCTCCAATGCACTGTATCGGTTATAACGTTCTCCTGCTGCTACCGTCTCCCCATTGGCAATCTCACGATAGACCGCATCGATCTGTTGATAATTGTATCTGCCGGATCCGTCCTGTCGGAATACAAAGCGTCCTCTTACGTCCTCGGTTCTGGAAGCTCCGGTGCTTTCGCTGTAGGCAGAAAAAGTAACCGGACCTGTCGTCGGAAACTTTGCAGCATCCAGACTGTCCATAGCTGTCTGGCGCTCTGTGGTGGACGGCATCTCGGAAAGCTTTCTGCCCTCAGATACCGGCTCCTCGCCGCCTGCCAGATAGCCGATCGTGGCATTTTCCTTCGACGGAACGATCTCCAGAATATGGAAAGTACCGTCAGAAGAAGCTACCGTATCCTGTACCAGTTTTTCAATACCCGGAAGGGTTCTTTCCTGCGCACTGACCTCCATAGAGCCATAGCTCTGACCGGCTCCGACGGCCAAAGCTATGGTGAGGATTCCTGCTATATACTTTTTTGAATTGCGTTTCCAATTCATGGTCATTTATTATCCTTCCATTCCCACCACTCCGGATTCTTCTCTACTTCCAGTAAAAGATTTCTCTTATGATCCGGATATCGTTCATCATAAATGGTCATAATTAAATAATCATTTTCTTCATGTGCGCCAATATCAAACTGTACCTGCGAAAAAGGAAGATGCATATTATCAATTTCTGCAAATTTCGTGTTGGAATCCAACGGCAGTTCTCCCTGGAAATATCCTGCCAGTTTTGCTGCTCTATGTCCTTTCTCTCTTCCAGACTCAAAACCATACGCATGCAGATCATAACGATTCGTCCAGGTAGGTCTCAGCACCGTAATCACATGCTGATCATTGGCAAATAAGATATCCACTACCGGCACAAGTATTACCGTTTCGGCCACTAATGTGGAATCATCCAGGCTCCATGCCTGAAGCTTCAGACGATATTCGGTATCCCAGGAAATATAGCTAAGTGCTCTTATCTCTGTAGATTCTCCCGTATTTTCTGTTGTCAGATAGCCTTCCTGATGAACATTATCATATGCTCCATCATAGACTTCAAAACCGACCTGATATGATTTTTGTATTCCGTTCCATACCTTGAAATCATTATTCAGCTCACTGGGAATATCTGCAAATCTCCAATTTACTTCCCCTTTATAATTTCGAATCTCGCAATTAATTTTTCCATTACGGTTTAATACAAACTGACTGGAGTAAATATACGGTTCCTTCGCGTTTACAACCGTCTTCAGGGGAGGGATTGTAATATCGATTTCTCTGGTAATCTTAATATCTGCTGATAAAGCTATCACCGCACGTACACGTACTACCGTATCCGTCATATTTCCACATTCCAGTTCTGCCTGGAACTGTCGACCATCAGAATCAGTCAAGCCGGTTATTTTGTAATTATTGGCATAATCATCTACCACACTCCACTCAATCTGTGGATAACCATTTCTGTAATCCGCCCAGGACGGCAGACATTCAATCAATGCCTTATAACCGATCTTTTCCGTACTTCCTTCGGTAAAATCATATGTGGTCAGATTCTTGGCAATCAGTGTTGCATCATATTTTCCGTCAATGTTGGTATAGGGTAATACCGATACCTTTGTGGATGCAGACATTCCGGGATCCGCCACGGAAGTACAGGTTACCTGTAGCACAAGTGTTCCGGTCGGCTCATATCTGTCAGCCATCAAAAGACCGCTCCCATTTATCGTGGTTCCTGCCTTAAGTCCAGTTGCGTCCACTCTTGCCACGCTCCAGGTCACCCCGGCATTTTTAGCCTCTTCTGTTCCTTCCATAGTATAAGAGTACTGCAGGCTGTCCCCCTGAATCACCGAAGCATCTTTCGGTTCTATATCCAGAGAATCCACCATATGCTTTTGTACCGTTACGGTAGCCGTTGCCGCTATGGTAGGATCCGCTACGGCGGTACAGGTTACTGTCAGAATATTCTCTGCTATGGTCTCATCCGCTGCCACACTCAGTTTACCGTTACCGCTGATGGTGCTCTTACATGCGTTGCCATCCTGATAACTTACGGCCCATGTCACGCCCTGAGCAATGGCTTCCTCGTCTCCGGTGATCTCGTAATCGAAGACGAAAGCCTGTCCCTGTTTCAGATCTGCGTAATCCGGAATGATACGGATGCCGCTGATCCAGGAATAGATGCTGGACGGCTCGGAGCTCAGATCATTTCTCAGCTTGATGGTCTCGGAAATATCATAGGACTTGTCCTGATAGGTAAAGGTCATATTCAGAACGACTTTCCGCTTATCCAGTTCACTGAGGTCCACGCTGAATCTGCTGACATGCTCTGCCATCAGTGCGGGCCTGGCTGTATCAAAATCTCCTACCACAACTTTGCCTTCGCCGTCCTTAGTATTTGTTACCTCGTAAAGATACACCTGATTGGCATCGGCATAATCCGCTCCGGCACCACCCTGCCAGCGGATCATATAGCTGTTGTCGTTATTGATCAGACGCAGTTCACTGACACTGGCATTCGTTACGTCCAAGCCGTTAACGTCTTTTGCCACATTACCGTCCATATCCACAGCTTTCTGATCCGTCAGATTAGAAAAGCTGATACCCTTCTCCACATCTATGATCAGATCGATCATCTGGTTGGCGGTCAGCTGGGCTTCTTCCTGCAGGGTCAGTTCCTTGTTCCCCCGCATATAGGAATTGTTGCCGGCGATCACGAATGCGCCCACCGCACCAGCTACTATGGTCATGATAGCAAGAGATACGATGATCTCTACCAGAGTAAATCCTTTCTTACCTATACCCATGGTCAACCTCCTTACTTCGTCAGGATCTTGCCGGTCTTGCCGACCGTTGTGATTTCTATGGTTCTCGTTCCGTTACTTACGACGATTTTCTGACAATATTCCTTCAACACATTGTTTGCCGTACAGGTATCCTTCTCAAAGGCCCCGGATGCACGGTTAAACACCAGATGCAGCCCCTTTGAAGATGAAACATAAGGTAACAGGCTGTCGGATCCTTTCAGTTCCGTCAGGGAATATCCCGTGGAATCTCCTTCAAAATATACCTTGATATCAATAGGTTCTTTTCCCAGTACCCTGTTGGATACCTCCACATCTCCCTGCCGGATCTGTGCCGTATATTCCCTGGTCGTATCATTATAGCTGATAACGCATTCCACCTGATTCTGTTCTTTTCCCAGTGTCAGTACTCTGGTCCGCTCCAATGTCGTCACGATCTCGTCCGCACATTTCCGGACTCTTCTGCCGGTCAGGGACGTAATGGACGTAGCCATAACTCCCACCAGCACCGCCATGATCGCAATGACAATGATCAGCTCCACCAGGGAAAAACCACTGTTGTTATTCTTTCTGCCAGTTTTCATAAACTATCAAATCTCCCAGATTTATATCACTGTTCTTATAGGACTTACCGTTACTGCTCAGGTAACCGTCTCCGCCATTTAAAAAATCTACCACATGATATTCCTGTGTCTTACCGGCAGCATCTACGATCGTTCTGGAATAGGTCAGGGCATGAAGCACCGCATCCCGGTCAGGTTCCACATTGACATTCTGATCCAGTGTGATCGTTCCGCCGGACAGGATCGTTCCGTGAAATTCCTCTGTCACTTTGACATCTCCGGTAGCAATGATCAGTCCACTGAACTCGCCGAATCCGGCTTCCGGATAGGTATAATCACCCTTTACAATAACTGCCTTATATCCCTGCTCCGCAAGGCTTCCTGTGGTATTGCCGAAATATTTTGACTCCACCTTATTTCCGGTACTGCCGTTTAATACAGCATGGAAGGTCGTTATCTCCCCTTCATTTACCAGATTGGTATAAGCATTGGCTGCATCCGCCTTCTCCGAAGGAAGCAGCTGCTCATAGACATCGATCATCTTCTTGGACAATGCCTGGAATTTCAACTGATCCGATGCCAAAAGTGCCTGATATCCTGCATTGGCACCATCACTGGTCAGTGTGGCATCCAACAGCTTCTCCTGACTTCCCGCAGCCGCACTGCTGTCATACATGGCCACATTGCCTGCCAGATGCATGATGTACGCTCCGTTCTGCTGTCCACGCACCTGAATGGCTTTGGTATACAGACCGGTATAGGCTTCCATGGTCTGCTGGTTGGCACCGTAATAATCCTGAAAATACCGGTTGGCATTGGCTCTCGCGGTATCAGAGGTGCTGTCAAAGCTTACATAATAATACACCAGCGTGATCTTGCTGTTGATCCGCTTGAAAATCTTCTGGATATTGTTCTGGGTCAGTCCGTACTCGGCCAGCGCATGGCCATTCAGGGTAGCTGATGGAATATTCAATGCCACTTCCGTTACATCCGCCTGGTCCCTGATCTTGTCCTTATACTGCTCCAACGTGATCGGGTTGCTGGCACCGTTTAACACGGTCTTGCCGGAAGCATCCACGCCGATACACTGCGCCGGAACGAGGTAAGCCAGCTGGTCACTCTTCACAGCGATAGACTGTCCCATCATCACATCCTGTACTCCGGTGTTGCTCACACCATCCTCACTGGTAATTCCATCATTGGCTTTCGTCAGAGAAATGTAAGAATTTCCCGCCAGCGTAAGATTCTTCAATTCATTCAGATAGATCTCCGTATCCGTGCCGTTGACCAGAATGGCGCTGCTGTCCACGCCCTTTCCGTTGCCGAAGCCGATATACTGTCCGGCATATTCTCCGTCGATCTGTGCTCCGGCGGTAAATACATTCCGTTCCCCGGTCATCCTGAGGTCTCCGGCCACATATACGTTGTTTCCCTGAAAGCTCAACGTTCCGTTGCTTCCCGTATTGCCCGGAATACCTCCGTTCATGGCAATGGAACCTGCCCATACTTCACCGTACTGATCTGTGGTAAGTGTGGCTCCTTCTCCCAGATATAAGTCGGAAGCCATCACCATACGCTTGTCTTCGTTTTCATTGCCGGTGGTCTCTTTCCATTCCACCGTCACACCGTTACCCTTGCCGGACTCTTCGCTGCCCACGATAAAACGTTCCGCATAAAAGCTGCCGCCAATGACATTTTTACTGATCCGCGTGGAATCAGAAGGAAGTGCCTGAATATTCTCCTGCGCCACCATGGAGATTCCCGTAATGGAAGGCAGTGTCACTGCCTGTGCAAAATCCATATCCGGCATCTTCACCCGGATATCGGTCTGGATCACGGACACATAGCCATCGGTATCCGTATAAGTCACTTTCAGGCCGCAGAAGGAAAGTCCGTCGGTGTACAGCTGAAAACGTCCGGTAGGAATATCCGTGGTCTCCACTCTCTCCTTGTTGCCCGTCACCGGATCCGTTGTCATTACATATACCTTCAGACTGCCGCTGCTGTCCAGAGCCATCCGGTACACTACTTCCCCGGAGTCATTCAATGTCTCTAGCACCGTCCCCCGCTTTATCTCCGAAGACAGGCTGTTGAACAGCTTGGTCAGATCATAGTTGTTGATATTCATACTTCCTGTCACTGCATAATAATCCTGCATATCCTTCAGGAAATAATATCTCAGTTTGTTCTGCTTCTCCTCTGCGGAGGTTGCCTCATAATTTTTCAGGACCAGTTCATAGGCACTTCCGACAGAAGCGGACACCCGCTCTCCCATAGCCGTCCGGATCTCATCCAACACAGTCTCTGCGGAGTAAAAGTTGTCCTTCGCCTTGAGATTGTTCACCTTCATCTGATAGTTCAGCAGTGACATATACATCAAAACACTGGCTAAAATGCCAATAAAGGCCATGGCAATGATCACAACGACCATTGCTGAGCCCTTATTGTCCGTTCGTCTGTGGAATTGTCTTACCCTTGAAAATATTTTGGGATTTCTTCCGCATATCTTCATGTTTCTCGTCTTCCTTCCGGTATCTCCTCTATCTTGCGTCCGTCAGATCATTCGATCACAGTTCCCGTCATGGTAAGTACGGGGGACTGCACTCCGATCATATCTTTTACATACACCTGTACCCGCATGTCATAGATACGGTTGCGTCGCTCCGTCGGTGTCAGACCGCCGTCCGCACCCATAATATCCTTCGCCACGTCTCCGGTAGCATTTCCTGCCGCACCGGACACGCTGAGATCATTGAAAATGTATTCCGTATTGCTTCGCTTCACCAGATTCGTCCGCAGTCTACAGGCGGAATCAATGCTGGCTCCCGCAGAGGACATCCAGCCCGGCCAGGTCTCCCGCAGTTCAAATGCCGCTTTGTAATTGTTGTCCCAGGAGGAATACGGGTTAAAGCCGGTACTCTCATCCGCAAAACTGTCTATTCTCTCCGCTGACGGAGTCTGCTCCACCAGAAACAGATTCGTCTGTACATTCTTCGGGTTGTTCACGATCACTTTATCGACTGCAGAAGTCACTATGCTCTGGGTAGCCTCCACTCTGGGCTGCAGGCACACAATAATATTGGCCAGCTGGGAAATGATCTCCTCACTGTCCACCGGGTTCCCACTCTCCTTCTGTTTCTTAAGTTCCGCCGCTTTGGCTCTTACCGCCTCTTCGTTGGAAAAGATCACATAATCCGTACCGTTCTGGGGGTAGTCTCCGCTGATGCCTGTAAGGATGGCGGAATTGCAATGATAGACTGTGGAGGCCGTCACCAGATACACATCTGTCTCTACACTCTCTCCGTCTCCCAGATCCAGCAAAATACGGCTGCTGTCTATGGATATTTCGATGGTCTTGGTAGTATTCCTGGCAATCTCCATAACGTCTCTGCCGCCGGAATACGCTTCAAAATAACCGTAAGCCTCCTGTGCGGCATCTTCCGATTCGGAATATACCGCATTCAGATTGCCTGCCAGGTTCTGGATATTTACAATATCCTTCTCATTCAGTGCCGTGTAACCGTTAGGATCCAGTGTTACTACCACATCATAGGTGCCGGAAGTCGTCTTCTCATCCCGGAAGGTATATTGCCAGATACCATCTTCTGCTGTGCCGTCTCCGTCCACATCCAGAGAAGCATCCTTCTGCACGCTGTTAGTAAAGCCGGTAGGGGTTGCCGCCTCATAGGTGTCTGCCATCTCCTCCAGTGTATGTGCCTCGAACTGCTCCATGACATCCTCTGCGATGGCCGTGGCATGCATGGTGTTGCGGGACTTGGCATTGGTTCTGGCAGAAGTCACAAAGCTGTGCAAAAGCGGCACAACGATGATCGACAGGATCACGATGGCGATCAGCAGTTCGATCAGAGAAAAGCCTTCGTTATTCAGTTGTCTTCTCTCCGTGTTCTTCTGCATGTGAGTCGTCCTTCCTGCTTCTGACTAATACCGGTCTCTCCGCACTCCGTGCTCCCGAAACCGGACAACCATTCGCACTCCGGACTATCGTCCTCCCTGCTCATGGTTGTTTGATTTGCTAATCATAGCAGTATCCTGCCTGCAAGCAGTCGTATACTGCTATGATTGCAAATCTATTATTCCACGTTTCCGAAAATAGTGTCTACACCCATCTGCATATCCGGGATGTAAGGTGAACTGTATACCTTATCGGTTCCCAGCAGATAATAGGTGTTCATGGTCATGTTGCCGGTGAGCATTCCGTCGGTCTCGTTGTAGCTGATGCTGACGCCCTGGATGCTCTCACGTTCCTGCTGATTGTAGATGTATCTTACCAGTCCCTTGAAATCGTCATAGGTGCAGGAAATGCTGATGCTCAGGGGTACCTCATACATATGGGTATCTGCATAAGCAGTACCGTCCGTAGATACCGGACTTGCT
>ERZ1034998.873-NODE-873-length-18611-cov-4.199774_pt1 | contig 18611 bp, 17 predicted proteins | sample MGYA00520621_ERZ1034998 | MGnify/ENA primary metagenome ERZ1034998 (study PRJEB33766, sample SAMN09781748) | gut metagenome | biome: gut microbiome | host: Homo sapiens | place: Madagascar | study: EMG produced TPA metagenomics assembly of the PRJNA485056 data set...
GCTCTTAATTTGAAAAATCGTCACAAAATCAGCCGAAAATTGAAATCAACACGCCCATTATGCAAATTTTCCGCAAAATCAACGTTGTAAACTGTACCTAAGAAACGCTAAGGTTCGCGCACGTGCGAGGACATCGAAGCAAGAGCGAAGCTAGAGAACCACCGCAAAAGCGCGTTCGTTCGGAGATGTTCCCGGCATAAAAGACGGGGACATACAAGCGCCGCTCAGAGGCTCGGAGTTACAACGAAGTGAGAGCGAAGTGAGAGAACTGCCGCCCAGAGCAGTAACCCTCAAAACGAGGGGGAGTCAATTTGACTTTGCCTTGAACAGTCGCCGAACAGTCGAGAACGCCGCCGACCGGGGCGCGGTTCTCCTGCTCCTTATGCCCGCAGCCGTTCCGATGCTCCTTATGCCCGCAGCCGTTCCGATCGGGGAGGCGGAGCGGCTGAAATGCTTAGAAATGCTTAGGCTGAAACCGCCTACCAGCCGGAGCAAATCACCTAGAACCCGGAACGAACCACCAAAGACCCGGAGCGGAACGCCTAAGACCGGGAGCAAATCACCTAACAGCCGCGCCGCTCGTGCTAAGAAATGCTTAAGAAATGCTAAGGTTCGTCCGAAATCCGGGCAAAGCCGGAGAGAACGCAGGAGAGCCCGGAACACACGCAGCGCACACGGGGGTATAGTTTCCCCTCTATCGGTCAAGGGCTCGCAGAGCGGCGCACAGGAGCGCTCAGAGGGGCGGCTCTGCGTGCATGATGAAATATGACGAAATCCCAGAGGAACCAGAGAGCGGCGGCTCTATTTACGTTTGTTAACGTTCGTCAATATAGCTAAACTCAATAGCTATTTTGTCATAGCCAAAACAGCGCACCACAGCCCCGCAGAGCGTTGTTTGTCCTCAGGTAATGAAAAACTATACTCTTGTAGAGCTAAACGTGGCACAGCGGCGATTCTGGAGCGTTTGAGAGCATTTTAGAATATAGTCGCCATTCTGGATAGAAAAAGAGCCGCTCTTTAGTGAACGGCTCCTCTTACTATTCGGCGCTCTGGTTCTCTCCGCTGCTCATTTCTTGAATAAATCCGAATGGGTACCAGTGCGGTATAGCTGGAGCTCTCCGGCGGTCTGCTTATAAACGAGGAGCCAGTCAGGCTCGATGTGGCATTCCCGATAACCTGAATAGTTCCCGGTCAACTGATGGTCTTTATTCTTTTCCGGAAGAGCGGCGGGAATGCGCAGCGTATCAATGGCAGCGTGCAGCAGTTCCATTTTGTAGCCGCGCTTTGCGCAGGTCTTAAAGTCCTTTTTGAATATGGACGAAAAGCGTACATCAAGCATTGTCAATCCTCCGCAAGGCTCTTAAACAAATCATCAGTGGAGCCGGTGAACAATGTGCCGCCGCCGTTCTCTATCTCCTCCATAGCCGCCCGCGTTTTCTCGTTCGGTTCCTCGCTCTGATAGCCGCCGAACAGCGTTACAAATGCCTCTATCTGTTCATCGGTCAGACCGTCCAATATACACAGTGCTCTTTCTCTTGTACTCATAAAATCACCCCTTTACAGCTCTATCTCCTCGGTGTTTGGTTCAGCGCCGCTTTCATCGCTGTCTGGTGGCTCTCCGGAGCTGTCCTCGCCCGGCGCTCCTATGCAATCATAGATATAGCCGCGTAGCAATGCATTGGGCGTGGTTTGTTTATCCTCTGCATACTGCTTGAACTGCTCCGCTTTATCGGCGCGTATCTTGCAAGCAACTATTTTCATGTTCTCTTTGTCCCACTTGTTATTACTCGCTCTTTTTTTTCGCGATACCGGCATTATGTTCACCTCCTCCCATTCTATTATATCACAAACGCGCACGGTTTAACAGTGACAAAATAACCAAAACTACACGGTTAAACTTTGTCTATTTTGTATATTGAAAACACGGTTAAACAGTGCTATAATATAATCAAGCTCAAGAGAGCAAAAAACACAGAAAGGACATAAAGCCATGAAATCAAAAGTTATGACGATTGCTAATCACCTTGTAAAGCAGGGTATGAGCCGCTCGGCTGCAATGGTTCAGGCATGGATCACAGTCAAGCTCCGCAGGATAGACACCAAGACTGCCGGAGTTACTCACGGGAACCGTCAGAAGCTCCTCGCACGCCTGTCCAGGTATTCTCCGGAGGACATCACAATCAAGCTCCAGCATGAGCAGAACAACGCCGCGGACAAGAACGCCGTGCAGGTTATAGCCGCTGTCAGAGGGAAAGGCTCTGCGGTCATGGGCTACCTCAATAGGCAGCTTGCCGCCGCGATCGCGCCGCTCCTGGACAAGGGAAAGGCTGTTGCAAGCTCGTTCAGAGCGATCACAGGCGGCGCGGAGTATTACCTTAACTACGGTTTGAATATCAGTATTGCCGTATGAGAAAAGCCCTTGCAACAGCGAATTGCAAAGGCTTTCAGTTGAGCGGCTGTGTGATACAATACCACCCCTAACACAGTTATTGTATCACATGGCGCCGCTCTTGTCAAGACTTTATGAAAGGATTTTTTATATATCATGAGAGAACCCATAAAGACGACCCCGGAAGAACTGGCGGAGCTGCTGGCAATATGCCATGAGAACATACGCATAGCCGACATGACGGACGCGCGCCACATATACGACCAGTACATAACGAAGTACGGTGCGAACCGCGACACGGATTATACCGCCGTTGTAGCGCTGGGAACGCTGTACCGCACCGGGTACATACTGGGACAGAGGAGCGAGAGAACCCGGCGCAATGCTCACACCGAGCCGCTCGCAGGCAGCGAACAGCGGGCATTTGAAAACGGCTTGAAGCTGGGGGCAATAAGCGCCTGTAAACGCTTAAGTCAATTATCCGTGAAGTTCATGACGGAAGCTATTGCCTGTCCAGTCCTCGCCTACGCTTCCTGGAAAGCATGGCAATAGATGTTGGTAGTCGTGCTGATGTGATGTTATATAATAAAACTTGACACCCCACGCTCAAAAGGATATACTAAAATCAGGAGGGTGAAGGACATGTCAGAAGCAAAGAAATACGACAGGAACTATTGGAATAACAGGGGGATATGCTCGTCGATAGGCGGAATGCCTCCGGCAGGAAAGCGCCGCAGATATTTATTCCATTGCACTGTTGCTCATAATTTTTGAGTGAAATGTGTAAAGCTATATTGACAATATCAAAGCGTAACAAAATCAGACCCGCGAGTCCGCTTCGTTTGAACGGGTCGATTTTGTTCTATTCAGCGTTTTCCCTGGAAAAGCGAATGAGCCCGGCATTTAACCGGACTCATTCTGAACCTATTTTGTTATGGCTGGATCGTCAGCTCTTTTCAGCAAGCTTTTTGTTAGCCGAATCAAGCTCTGACTGGACTGCTGCGCGGATAGTTTCGCGGGTCTGGGTCCAGCTTGCGCCGCTGTTGTAGGCTTCCTTCATCGGGTTGTTGACGAGGTCGGCTACGTTGGAGGTAACGGCGTTGTACATCTCAATCACCGGGTGCTCGGCGGTCATCTGGTTTACAAGGCGGTACATATCCCACTGCTCCTGCGTCCAGTTGTACTCATCAAATGCCTGGCGCTTTCCGATTTCGACAGCCGCCTCACTGTCGCGGGTAGCCATTGCGCAGTTGAGATAAGCCGCTACGCCCTCGGGGTTCTTCGCGCCTTTTATCAGCGAGAATCCGGAAACTCTCGCCGGGAGGTAATACTCGTCGGCGTCGGTGCATTTCGGCATGGGGACGAACATCACATCTTCCTGGTTGTTTGCGAAATCCTGAATGTAGTTGTTATAAGGATACATTGCGTACAGACCTACCGGATAGAACAGCGTTTTTCCATCGGCAACACGCCTCGGCTGAACCTGCCAGTTATACTGCGCTTTCGGGAACTGTAGATTGTTCTTATTCATCTCCAGCATATAGTTCTGCGCCTTTTCGATCATGGCGTTGTCAAGATTCTGCACGATCTTTCCGTCGCTCATGCCGACATATGGAACGCCTGTAGTAAGGGAAAATCCGCCTTCAAACCACCAGCCGTCGGTAGCGTATTTTTCAGCGTCAACATCGCAGAATTTTGTCATCATTTCCCATAACGCGTCCCATGTCCACTTGCCCTCTGCGAGAAGCTCCGCCGGGTCGTCAAGAGAATTGTCGCGGATAGTGTTCTTGTTGTAGAACATCACGCAGTCGCCTTCTACGTCAACAGCGCCTACATAGTGGCTTCCGTTGAACGCAAACTGCTCGTTTACCGCGCTCATGGGCGCCCACAGCTCGCTGCTGAAATCAACGTAATCATCGAGCGGGTCGAACATTCCGCTGATAGCGCCCTTGGGGAACACGTCCATGTCGCCTGCGCTGAACATATCCGGGGAATCGTCCGCCTGCACCAGCACTGCCAGCTTATCGTAGCGGCTGTCCCACGGCGTGTTGACGTACTCTATCCTGCCGCCGAACTGGCTCTGGAACATCTCCAGCGCCGGAGCCACCGGTTGCCCCTCTGCGGGGTTCAGATCCCATGATGAGAGGAACTTTACAACGCCGTTTTCCAGCTTTTCAGCGCCGATGTCGATTTCCGCGATTTTATCCGCGTCCTCCTTGTCCATGGTTGCCGTGGTAGCCGCGGTAGTCACCTGCGCCGGAGAGTTGGAGGAAGAGGTCTGAGCGCCGCTCATCTCCTGCTGCTCGTCGCAGCCCGTAACCGCGAGGACAGAGCATATCGCAAGCGCCGCTGCTGTGAGTCGTGTGATGTTTTTCATTCTGCTCATTCCTTTCGTAAACGGAATTACTTTCTTCTGGTCGCGAAAAGCACGCCGGCTGCGATAACCGCTGCGCCTGCTACTGCTGCGATTCCGGAAACGCCGGTGTCGGGATTGCCCTTTGTGGGAGCGGTGGTTTCTGCGGGAGTTTCAGCGGGAGTTTCAGCGGGAGTTTCAGCGGCTGCAGAATCCTCTGCGGGAGCAGGCTCGTCGGAGAATGTCATCTCAAGCAGTTCAATACCGTGACCCATAATGGCCATGCCCGCATTCTGGAGAAGCTCAAGCTGGTCAGCCGGGATAGTGAAGCTTATGGAGGAGCTGTCCATCTCAAGCGTGTAGCTGTCGCCGCCCTCGGAAAGGACTGCGCCGTTCAGTGTGCTGATGAAAGGCCAGCCGGCGTCGTTCACCATGGGCTTGATGCACCAGTAGTCCTGACCGTCCATGTCGGCGAGGCTTTCGTTTACATTGTAGGTGATGGTGACTGTGGTGTCGGGGGTAACGTTTGCGAATTCCTCAGCGCCGATAGTCACGCTGTTGCTCCAGCCAAAGCCGAGATCCTTGTTGATGGAGTAAGCGCCTGCGGTAGCGGAAATTGCTGCGACTGCGGCAGCAGCGGTAATAACGGAGATAAACTTTTTCATGATGATTCTTCCTTTCAGATTGCATTTGTGTTGTGCAGACTGTCGTAGTTTTTTCGGCTGTCTGTCCCTTTGTTGTCTATATTATAGCATTTGCTTAACTTGCGTTATATCAGAAATTTAACATTTGTATCGTCAGTTTATCCGAAATGCTTGACGGACGTGAGATTTTTTTGTATAATATATTCAATGATACTTCTTTAGAGGTGACCTTTATAAAAAGGAGAAAAGGTAATGAGCGAGCTGCATAAAGAACTGTCGCGCATAGAGTTTGAAATGCGCGAAAACTCCATGACCCACACCCCGGTAGAAAACGAAATGCGTTTCTACGATGCTGTCAAGCGCGGCGACATGGACGCCGCAAGAACGCTTTCCACGCCGCTTGGCGGGGAGGGCTTCGGCGTGCTTTCCACCGACCGCCTGCGCAATCTGAAATACCACCTTGTTATAACGGTGTCGTTCATCACGCGTTTCTGCGTTGAGGGCGGAATGGAGCGCGAAACCGCCTACAATCTAAGCGACCTCTATATAAGAAAAGCAGACCTTGCGGCTTCCGCAGAGGAGATAAACGCGATACACTCCGAGCTTATCACGGATTTCACCGAGCGAATGGCGAAGCTGAAAAACGGCAGCAGCTACTGCTATCAGGTCACGAAATGCATGGAGTACGTCTACGACCACCTGCACGAAAAGCTGATGGTGAGCGATATTGCGGAGGAACTCGGGCTTTCGGTGCAGTACCTTTCAAAACTGTTCCGCACGGAAACCGGGCTTACGCTCAACCGGTACATTTTGAAGAAAAAGATAGACGCCGCCTGCCAGATGCTGAAATATTCCCGGTATGAAGCCGTGGACGTCGGGAACTTCCTCGCGTTCAGCTCCCACAGCCATTTTATCCAGAAATTCCGCGAGGAAACCGGGCTCACGCCGAAGCAGTACCGCGAAAAGTACTATCATTCGTCCTCCGGAATGAAAGCCGGCGTGGAAATAAAATAAAACTAAAAACGTGATATTTTTATGCGTATCGTAATATAATCGCGCGGGATTTTATGCTAAAATCAAGATACAAGGCAGAACTCCCAGACCCCAGAAAGGAACGTGATATATTATGAAAAGACACATTATCAGCATTATGCTCATCGCAGGGACTATCGCACTCTGCGGCTGTTCCGCGAATAACGGTACATCATCGGATATCCAGTCATCTTCTCAGTCAGAAAGTCAGCAGACCGCAGAAGCAGCAACCTCCAAAGTTGAAACCGCAGAAGCTCCGGCTGAAAGCAGCGTACTCGCAGACCTCACCGGAACCTACGACGATGTAAGCGAAAAATTCGAGTTTTCGGACGGCTGGTCGAACGGCTCGATGTTCAACTGCACATGGCGCAAGGACAACGGCAGTATTTCCGACGGTTCAATGAAGCTTACTATTGATAAGGATCTGCTGGACAAGCCGCCCTATTCCGGCGCGGAGTTCCGCTCCCGGGATTTCTACGGCTACGGTATGTACGAAGTCGTTATGAAGCCGATAAAGAACGACGGCGTGGTAAGCTCGTTCTTCACCTACACGGGACCCTCCGACAACAACCCGTGGGACGAGATAGACATTGAATTCCTCGGCAAGGACACCACAAAGGTGCAGTTCAACTACTTCACCGACGGCAAGGGAAATCACGAATTCCTGTACGACCTCGGCTTTGACGCTTCTGAGGAATTCCACACCTACGGCTTCGACTGGCAGGCGGACAGCGTCACATGGTACGTTGACGGCGAAGCGGTCTACACGGCGACCGAGAATATTCCCTCCACCCCCGGCAAGATAATGATGAACGTATGGCCGGGAACAGGCGTTGACGGCTGGCTGAACGCGTTTGACGGCACAGTCCCGCTTACCGCAGAATATAAGTCCGTGGACTTCACAGCGGCAGAGGAGGGCTGAAAATGAACGAATTCAGGGGATACAGGAACGGCGTTGACCTCGGCGGCTGGCTCTCCCAGTGCGGCTATGAAAAGGAACATATCGAGAGCTTCATCACTGAAGCAGATATCGCGCGGATAGCTTCGTGGGGCTGCGACCATGTGCGTCTGCCGTTTGACTACAACATAATCCTTGATGAAAACGGCGACGTGCTGGAAAGCGGTCTGAAGCTTCTGGAGCGCTGTGCGGACTGGTGCAGGGCGCACGGGCTGAACATAATTCTCGACCTGCACAAGACGATGGGATTTTCGTTCGACAAGGGCGAGCAGGAATCCGGGTTCTTTGATAATCGGCATTATCAGGATATTTTCGTGAACCTCTGGAGCCGCATTGCAAAGCGCTTCGGCAATCGTAACGACGTTGCTTTCGAACTCCTCAACGAGATAACCGAGCGCCGTTTCGCGGAAATATGGAATCGCATCGCAGCGCGCACGATAACCGAAATTCGCAGGTACGCTCCGGATAATTTCGTGCTCATCGGCGGCATTTATCAGAACGGCATTTTCGGTCTGACGCTGCTTGACAAGCCGTGCGACGAGCATATCGTGTTCAACTTCCACTACTACAATCCGCTGGTGTTCACGCATCAGAAAGCGCACTGGATAGATAAAATGACGGACGAGTGTGAGATAAGCTATCCCGGTCCAACAAAGGAATATTATGAAAAATCCCTTAAATTCATCGGTCCGGACCTTGCGCAGGCTTACGAAAATTACCCAGTGGATATCGTAGACCGCCGTTTCATGGAAGCGGAAATGCAGGTCGCCGCTGATGTCGGCAAGAAAATGAACGTCCCGGTTTACTGCGGGGAATATGGCGTTATCGACAAGGTGGACGGCGCTGAACTGCTCCGCTGGTACGATGATATCCACGCCGTATTCGACAAATTCGGTTTCGGCCGTGCTGCGTGGAACTACAAGGAAAAGGATTTCGGAATAGTTGACGAGTGCCGAGCGGATATCGCAGATGAGATCGTAAAACATCTGAAACGATAATTGCAGCAGCGATAAATACAATAAGCAGGTGCATTATTGAAAAAATGCGCCTGCCTGTTTATATTCTGAAGTGATATCATAATAGAAAGACGCTATGTGAGGAAAACAATACATGAAAAGCGAACTCAACATTTCAGGAAAATCACGCGAAATGAACTACCCCTGCGAATTTATACAGAAGGAACTTCATTGCGCATATGACGATAAGGATATTTTCGGTACACTATATATCCCGGATAACGGACGTGCAAAGCACCCGGCAGTTATTCTGAGCCACGGATACAACGGCACAGGCGCTGATATGCAGGACATGGCTGAGGAGATCGCACGCAGCGGAGTTTTAGCGTACACTTTTGATTACTGCGGAGGCAGCACCCGTTCACAAAGCTCTGGAAAATCCGTGGATATGAGCGTTGAAACTGAACAGTGCGATTTGCGTAATGTTATAGATATGATTTCCGGGCTGGACAATGCAGACGGGTCAAAGCTGTATCTTTACGGTGAAAGTCAGGGCGGTTTTGTTGCTGCGCTGACTGGCGCTGAGATACCGGACAGGATAGCAGGAATGTTTCTGGTCTACCCTGCATTCTGCATTGTTTACCAGTGGCTTTCAATGGATCCTGCCGCTATGACAGAACCTTTCAGATTCATGGGTGAAATGACGCTTTCCAGGACTTATTATGACGGAGTGCCCAGATATGATATTTACAAACACATCAGTTCGTTTACGAATCCCGTGTTGATATGGCATGGAGATAATGATCAGGTTGTTGATATTTCATACGCACATAAGGTAAAAGAAGCGTTTCCGGACTCTGATCTCACCATAATTAAAGGAGGAGGTCACGGATTTAACGGAAAAGACAGACAGCTTGTCAGAGACGGCGTTTGCGGCTATCTTAAAGTTGGTCACCTCTAAAAACCTTGTTTGAAGAAGTTCCCTGATAATACTGCACAAAAAATATCCACCGGTCGCCCGGTGGATATCCCTATTTATAGTAAGTTCAGCCCTGCCCATAGTAGGCATTCGCGCCATGCTTGCGCAGATAGTGCTTGTCGAGGAGTTCCTGCTGCATTCTTCCGGCGGTCGGGGCGATAGTCAGCGCATGGTAGTTCATGAACGCGATTTCCTCCAGGACTACGGAATTATGCACCGCTTCGTGCGCGTCCTTTCCCCAGGTGAACGGACCGTGGCTCTTTACCAGCACAGCCGGAATGCTCATCGGGTCAACTCCGTTGAAGGTCTCGATTATGACTTTTCCGGTTTCCTTTTCGTACTCGCCGCGTATCTCTTCGGGGGTCATAGCCCGGGTACAGGGAATCTCGCCGTAAAAATAGTCACCCTGGGTGGTTCCCATCGGCTGTATCCCGACGCCTGCCTGCGCAAATGAAGTCGCCCAGCGGCTGTGGGTGTGCACTACGCCGCCGATAGCCGGGAAAGCGCGGTACAGCTCCAGGTGAGTGGGAGTATCGCTGGAGGGCTTCCACTTGCCCTCGGCTACCTTACCCGTCGCGAGTTCCACTACCACCATGTCCTCTGCGGTCATTCCCTCATACGGAACGCCGGAGGGCTTTATCACTATCATTCCGCTCTCACGGTCGATTGCGGAAACATTGCCCCATGTGAACGTTACAAGGTTGTATTTCGGAAGCAGAAGATTAGCTTCAAGTACTTCCTGTTTTAATTTCTCTAACATGTATGAACTTCCTTTCAGTTATTCGCCGCCGCGTATTCCGCCGCAAGTCCGCGCTTGTAATTCTCCATGAACCTCCGGAATCCCTCCGCGCCCTTTTCCTCGGGCTGTAGCGTCGTGGATTCCATGCCGCCGAATACCTCGCTGTCGAGGAAATCCGGCAGGGACTTATTATTTCCGCATACCGAGTAAGCCGCCAGCAGCGCCATTCCCCAGGCGCCGCCTTCTCCGGCTGTCTTCATGACGGAAACCGCGCAGCCCAGACCGTCCGCGAGGAACTGCTGAGCAACTCCCTTCGTCTTGAACAGACCGCCGTGTCCGGTTATCTTGTCAACGGAAACCTGCTCCTTGTCGAACAGGATATCCATGCCGAGTTTCAGAGCCGCCATAGTGGAGTAAATTTCCGCACGGAACAGGTTTGCAAGGTTGAATTTTCCGTCCGGGGTGCGGAAGTACATCGGTCTGCCGTTCTCTGCGCCTGCAACAGGTTCGCCTGAAAGGAAGTTGTAGACAACGGTGTCGCCGCAGTCCGGGTCGCCGGTCAGCGCGTGGTAATACAGCATGTCATAAAGCGCAGGCTTTGCGACCGGGTGACCGCTCAGTTCCGCGAATTCGCCGAAAATCTTCACCCATGCGTCCAGCTCGGAGGAGCAGTTGTTGCAGTGCACCATCGCAACCGGAGCGCCGTCCGGGGTGGTTACTACGTCGATTTCAGGGTAGTAGCCCTTCAGCGGCTTGTCCAGCACCAGCATTGCGAAAATAGAGGTTCCTGCGGATACGTTGCCCGTGCGCGGGAGTACGCTGTTCGTCGCCACCATTCCGGTGCCTGCGTCGCCCTCGGGTGGGCATACGGGAACTCCCGGCTGGAGCGTGCCTGTCGGGTCGAGGAACTTTGCGCCCTCAGCGGTCAGGACTGCTTCCCTTGCGCCTGCGTTGAGCACCCCGGGGAGGACTTCCGCAAGCTTCCCGGGAAATCCCTTTTCCGCAAGCTTCTCATCTACTTTCGCGATGTACTCCGCGTTGTACTTTATCCCATCGACCGGGAAAATACCGGAGGCTTCTCCAACGCCGACCTGCCGCTTTCCGGTCAGCTGATAGTGGATATATCCCGCAAGCGTGTTGATGTGCGCGATGTCCTTGACGTGCTCCTCGCCGTTCAGAACCGCCTGGTAGAGGTGCGCAATGCTCCAGCGCTGGGGGATGTTGAATCCGAGAAGTTCCGACAGCTCGGAAGCTGCCTGCTCGGTGATGGTATTTCTCCATGTGCGGAACGGAACCAGCAGATTGTCGTCCTTGTCGAACGCCATGTAGCCGTGCATCATGCCGGAGATTCCCATTGCGCCGTAGCCCGTGGGAACCACTCCGTACTTCTGCTTGACGTCCTCTGCAAGGCTTGCATAGCAGTGCTGTAATCCGGTGGTGATGTCGTCGGGGGAATAAGTCCACACGCCGTTTTCGTAGCGGTTCTGCCAGTCGTGGCTTCCGGAAGCGATGGGCGCAAACGTATCGTCGATGAGCACCGCCTTTATTCTGGTGGAGCCGAATTCTATGCCAAGGTAGGTCTTGTTACTCTGTATTTTGTCTTTTATCGTCATGCCGTTCTCCTTGCTTTACAGATAAATTTCAGGAAAACAATACAAATTATTTCCTGTCTGCCGTATTCTTTTCTTATTTTACCACATAACCCCGATTAATTCAATCAGCAATATAAATAATATTCTGCCAGCAAATTGTGACAACTGCATAAAAATATAGCCAAAACACTGCCTGCCCGCTTGACATGCGCCAGAAAAAGTTGTATCATATTTACAGAATATTTGTATTGCTTTAGGAGCGTGACCAGCTTGAAAAAATACGAAACAGTCGCTTCCGCGATAACCGCCGATATAGAAAGCGGAAAATACCCGTCCGGCGCAGTCCTGCCGACAGAAGAAAAACTGACCGCCATGTACGCAGTGAGCCGTCAGACAGTGCGCCGTGCGCTCTCTGCGCTAGTGGAAAGCGGACTTATATCAAAGCGGCAGGGCAGCGGTTCGGTGGTGTGCCCGAAGCGGCTGAACCCGAGGACCGGAAAGATAGCGGTAGTTGCAACGTACATCAGCGACTACATTTTTCCGAGCCAGCTGCGGGCTGTGGACGAAGTGCTGTCCGAGAACAAGTACACCGCGGTTCTTTCCGCGACCCGCAACCGCGTCTGTAACGAGCGCGCTATTCTCGAAGAAATACTGAAAAATCCAGTTGACGGCATACTGATAGAGGGTACAAAATCCGCAATGCCGAACCCGAATTTCGATTTGTACGAGAAGCTTATAGGCATGTGTATTCCGGTGGTCTTTTTCAACGGATATTACCCGACCCTCAGCGGCACGTATTCCGTCTGCGCGGACAATCAGGCGGGCGGCGCCGAACTTGTACGGCATCTTATTGACCGCGGCCATACGAAAATCGCAGGGTATTTCAAGAGCGATGATATCCAGGGTCATCAGCGGTATTCGGGCTTTATTTCGGAGCTGTTCCGCAGCGGTCTGATAATCCCCGACGATAATGTGTTCTGGTACACCACTGAGACAAAGGAAAAACTCTTCGATGATCCGGAGGAGGTACTAAAGCGCCTCGGTGATAACACGGCAGTCGTATGCTATAACGACGAGGTGGCGTTCGGGCTTGTGAAATGCCTGCTTTCCAGTGGCAGACGCGTTCCGGAGGACGTTGCGGTAGTCAGCTTCGACAACAGCAATCTCAGCCGGATATCCCAGGTGCCGATAACCTCGCTTTCCTATGAGGACAGGAACATAGGCAGGATAGCCGCACAAAAGCTTGTCGATATCCTGAACGGCAGGGAGGTTTCTTCTGATGTGCTGCCGTGGACTTTTATCCAGAAAGAAAGCTCATAAAAACAGCGCCGGAATTGCCAGTGCTGTTTTTTAGGGCAATACCGTACAAAATACAAAATATGGTTTTTGTGCGGTGTTGCCTTATAGGTGACTATAAGTAACAGATAACCGGAAAGGTGGAAATACGATGAAATTCAGAAAAATAGCGGCGATTTCCCTCGCTGTGGCGCTTGTCGCAACAATACCCGCAAGTGCGGAGGACAGCATGAACATCTCAATAACAGTAGACCCGCAGACCGAGCTGCGCGAAATCTCCCCTTACATATACGGCGTGAACAGCGGCGTTGACCTGAGCGCCGTCAGCGCGGGAGCATTCCGGCTTGGGGGCAACCGAATGAGCTGCTACAACTGGGAAAACAATATGTCCAACGCTGGCTCGGACTGGTACAATTCCGCAGATATGCACATGGTTCAGGACGTACTCGACGACGGCCTGCGGCAGACCCCCGGCGGAGCCGCGCTGAACGCCGCGATGGACGCTTCCGCGCATAACGTGCCGTACAAGCTGCTGACGCTTCAGATGCTCGGATATGTGTCCTCCAGCACGTTCCAGAAACTCGACCTTGTTGATGGTGACTGCACCGCGCCGAACACGGAATACTGGTACAAGGTGGTCAATCGTAAGCCCGGTGAATTCTCAATGGAACCGGATAAAACGGACGACGTGGTGTACACGGACGAATATCTGAACTACCTTATCAATACGCTTGGTAACTCCACCTCCGGCGGCTTCAACGCATACGCGCTCGACAACGAGCCTGGGCTGTGGAACGGAACTCACAAGCTGGCGCACAGCAAACACGTCACCTGCGATGAGCTTATCGAAAAGAGCATAGACCTCGCTCAGGTCGTTAAGGATATGGACGGCAGCGCGGAGGTATTCGGACCGTCGCTGTACGGATATACCGCATACCAGAGCCTTGCCGGCGCTCCCGACTGGGGCGGAAAGCAGAGCGCCGGGAACTACCGCTGGTTCATCGACTACTACCTTGACGAAATGAAAAAGGCGGAGAAATCAGATGGCAGACGTCTGCTGGATGTCCTCGATATCCATTATTACACCGAAGCAAAGGGCGAATGCGGTCAGCGCTCCTGCAGTCATTACGACCGTGACGGCTGCGTAAAGGCACGGCTGGACAGCGTGCGCTCTCTGTTTGAGGAGGGCTATCTTGAAAACAGCTGGATAGCCGACAACGGCGCGGAATTCTTCCCGCTTATACCGAACATTCAGCAGTCCATCAATCGGTACTACCCCGGAACAAAGCTGGCGTTCACGGAGTACAATTTCGGAGGCGGAGATCACATTTCCGGCGGAGTGTGCCAGGCGGACGTACTCGGTATTTTTGCGGAAAACGGCGTGTACTTTTCATCGCTGTGGCCAATCGGTCAGAGTCAGTACCAGCTTGCCGCGATAAATATGTTCACGAATTATGACGGCAGAGGAAGCGGATTCGGAAATACATTAGTCAAGAGCGAAAGTTCCGACCGGAACACGGTTTCCGCATATTCCGCGACCGATGAAAACGGAGATCTGCGCGTTATCCTCACGAACAAATCTCTGCATGAGAAAACCCCGATAAGCCTTACGATAGGCGGCGACCACGGGTACTCATGCGCGGAGGTCTACGAGCTTTACGGCGACAGCACGGATATCCGCAGCGCAGACCCGGCGGAGCTTGACGGGCGCGTGCTGGAATACTCCCTGAAACCACTTTCGGTAACGGAGCTTGTTTTCAAGGCTTCGCAGCCGGCGCAGCGCCCCGAGGAACAGCCGGATAAAAACGGTTTTCCTGTGATTCCCGCGGCAGTTGGCGCTGGAATCGCTGTTGCTGCGGCTATTGCTGTTGCTCTTATAAAGATAAAGGGTCAAATGCAAAAGTAAATGCAAAAAGAGGAAAGCAGCGGTATAAAAATGATACTGTCAATATAACTTTACACATTTTACTCAAAAAAATTGAGCAACAGTACAATGGAATAAATATCTGCGGCGCTTCTCTGCCGGAGGCATTCCGCCAATGGACGAGCCTATCCGGCGGTTATTCCAATAGCTCATTCGGAATGGAGTATCGCACTGCAAAATTCGGGATATGCTGCCGCTGTATTTTCGACAGTTGAAGTGCACAGTTCAGCTCTCATGTTGTCGCCCCTTGACAGCCCGTCAGGTCGTAACAATCAAATATTGCCGACGCATATAACTTGCCATTTTTGGCTTTGACTTCCGTGCTTCACGGTCCGCCTTCGTTATACCATTCGGTTTTCGGGGGTTCGCTACTCATTTTAGTATATTCTTTTGAGCGTGGGGTGTCAAGTTTTATTATACAACATCAGAAAAAGTTCACCCTAATCGTCCGTTACGACCTTGAAAAACACGATAAATCTGTGCGCACTCTCACCATCTGAAACGCGCACCGGGCGCTGTTCCAGAGCGAGGAACTCCCTGCCGTTGCTGACAGTGAACGCTCTCATCCGGCAGACCAGCCCGCCGTTTTCCGGCGAGGAAATGTAGTAACCATTCGTCCACAGGTTGGTCGGCTCGATACTGTCGGGATTCGGCTGGTAGAATGTAAGCGTTCCGTTCGGATAGACGGTGATAAATTCGGAAAACTGCCCGCTTTTATTATCAGCATGGAAAATATCGTCCCCGGTAATGGCGCTGATATCTGTATTTCCGGGAAGTGCCTTGTAAGCACGCCACATTCCGTGAACGGCGGGGTCGTCGTAAAAGACGTAATCGAAATCGTCACGGTACAGTCCGTTGTCGTCAACCGTTGTCTTGAACGGCATTTCCGGGGTAGGATTTCCAGTCGTTTCCGGTTCGGAGGTTTCCGTGGCTATTTCGGCTGTTATCTGCTCGTCCGGTTCTGACGTTTCGGGCGTTACTGCCACAGCGGGCGGTTCAGTCTGCGGCGCTTCTACTGTAGAATGCTCAGCGACAGGCTCGGCAGTTTCAATAATTGTTGGCTCTTCTGTTTCGATTCCGGGGATTTCCTCGGTCGGAGTTTCCGTTTCCGGCGTTTCGGAAGTACGCTCGGTTTCAAGCGTAATTTCGGCTTCGCTGGTGTCCGTCAGCCGGACTATTCCCGGCAGCGCAGGCTGACTGTTTCCGCGCAGGAAGTACACTGCAATTATGATTACTGCCGCAATTCTCCCAGCCACCGCAAACAGAAGAAAATCCGGCATTACAGCCCGCTTTATCGCGCGCCCGACCGCCGAAATATCCCGGTATCGCCTGTCCGGGTCGAACTGAGTACAGTGCCGGATTATCCGCTGGAATTTCGGCTTTTCCGCATTCTCGCCGAGAATTTCCTCCATAGTCACGCCGAATGCGTAGATATCCGAGCGGTCGTCAGTCTGCATGAAGCCGTACTGCTCCGGAGCCGCATAGCCGCCCGTGCCGAGAATCTCCGTGTCCCGGCTCTGGAATTCCACCCGTAATCGCGCGGAATCGAAGTCGATGAGCCGGATATGCCCGTCATTTCCGCAGATAATGTTGGACGGCTTTATGTCCCGGTGAATTACTCCGGCTCTGTGGAGCGCCTTTATCGCCGCGCACAGCTCCAGCAGGGATTTTACGGCTTCCTTTTCGGAAAACGTGCGCTCAGAAGCGGAGATTCCCTCGATGTATTCGCTGATGAAATAAGCGCCGTTTTCGTCCTCGGACTGCTCCACAAGCCGCTCCAGATAAGGGCAGGAAATATTCCGGATACGCCGGAACAGCCCCCGCGGAATTTCCCGGTACCTGCGGACGTACAGCTTTCCGTCCGCAGCGACAAGCTGAATATCGCCCTTCCCGGAGCTTTTCAGAGTTGATATCAGATGATATTCCAGCGTACTCACCTCATTCCGCGCGGGTATATACTGCGTAATTATACACCTTGTTTTCCCGGCTGAAATCCCCGGTTTTAAGGGCGGCGAACAGGAATTCCTCGCCGTCAATAGTTATCTCAAAAAGGCTCTGCGCCGCCGTTCCCTCAGCGTAATCGCATATCAGGCAGCCGTTCGTCCAGCGGGACTCGCACGGCGTTTTAGAGCCGTCCGAAAGGAAGCATTCGCATTCGCCGTTGTCGCTGATATTCAGCGCTGAAAATATGAAAATTTCGTCCGATTTTCGGTTCCTGATGTAGTCCGCAGTGAGCGTGGAATTGAGCGATTCAAGCGGGATATAGGTGCAGTAATCCCACTTGCCGTGGACTGCGGGGTCGTCGTAGAATGCGTAGTCGAAATAGTCCTCGTAAAGCCCCTGTTCGTTCAGCCTGGTTGTGACGGTTATTTTGTCGGGATTGTCCTCGTCGGATCTGTGGAGTTCATGCGGCAGAAGCTCTTGTGGGATTTCAGCGGAAGCGGTCGTCTGTGCGGTCGCTGCGGCTGGCTTCGAGGTCGTTGCAGTCGTAGTCTGTGTGTTGGAAATCTGCGTTTCCGGGACGGATTTTTCGGTAGTAATTGAAGTGCTGACAGTCGTTACAGAAGTGGTCTGAGCGGTCGTAATTGCTGTGGTTGCGCCGGTACTGCTGACAGAAACTTGCGGTATTTCCGGCGGCATATTTTCACCGTAATTCTGCAATGAAAGCACTGTCAGAACTCCCACCAGAACCGCCAGCGAAGCCGCTGAAATCCCCGCCGGAACAACGAACCGCGAGCGGCTCACCGCGCGCCGAACCGCCCCGGCACTCCTGTAACGCTTATCCGGGACAAACCGCATACATTTCGCGGCGATTTTCCGTAACATGACTTCCTGCGTCGGAGGGCAGTCCGGGCAGGAGTTCAGCAGGAGCTTCATAATCACGCCGAGCGCATAGATATCCGCAGTGAAGCCTGTTTCCCGGAAGCCGTACTGTTCCGGCGGTGCGAAGCCCTCGGTGCCGTACAGCGTGGTGTCCTGCTCGCGGTTTCCGCTGAATTTCCGGGAGATGTCGAAGTCGATGAGCGTGAGGTGCAGATTTTCGTCAAGGATAACATTTTTCGGGGTAACGTCACGGTGAATTATCCCGTATCTGTGGAGGTGCTCCACCGCATTGCAGAGCTGAGAAATAATGCGGCACAGTTCGGTTATCGGGAACACCTTACCGCTTGATAAAAGCTCGTCCAGCGGCTGACCCTCGATATATTCGCAGACCGCAATCACGCGTTCATTCTGATGGGAAATCTCGCACACGCGCATGAGATTTTCCTGCGGGGGAAGCTCCGAGATACGGCGGTAAATCGCGGCGGATTCCCCGGGGAGTTCTTTCAGGACGTACTTCCTGCCGTCTGCGGTGTTTTCCGCAAGCGTGACTGTTCCGGACGTATTCAGCGCCCGGAGCGCTTTGTATTTTCCTGCGGTCAACCGGCTCTCCCCCTCTTGATTTTTTGTCGAATATATGGTAACATAAAACGCAGGAAAAGTCAAGAAAAGAGGTAGCTTGTATGATAAAGCAGAAATCCACCGGCGACCTGCTGGAGACGCTGAAAAAGAAATCCTCCTACGCCGAAGGGCAGGAGGAGATAAAAAGCGAGCAGTATTCCGGCACGCTGTCGGCTTATCTTAACGATATCGTGGCGAAAAAGGACATGAAACTCGCGGACGTAATGCGCCACTCCGGGCTAAAAAAATCCTACTTCTACTCGCTGTTTGACGGGAAGCGTGACAATCCCACCCGGGACGTGCTGATT
>ERZ1034998.879-NODE-879-length-18570-cov-6.229544_pt1 | contig 18570 bp, 20 predicted proteins | sample MGYA00520621_ERZ1034998 | MGnify/ENA primary metagenome ERZ1034998 (study PRJEB33766, sample SAMN09781748) | gut metagenome | biome: gut microbiome | host: Homo sapiens | place: Madagascar | study: EMG produced TPA metagenomics assembly of the PRJNA485056 data set...
TGAAAATACATTAAAAACAGAACTGGGCCGCTGCAAGCATGAGTCCCTGGATTCGAAAATGAAAGACGTGGATCTTTCCAGACTGAATCCATCGGTTTATGTGGACAGTTCCAATTACTCCTATCGGCTGGATGGAAGCAATGTAGATATTGACACGGAAGAAGTGGAGCTGGCATCCGAACAGATCCGCTATCAGGGAATTACAGCCGGAATTAACGGACAGTTTGACCGTATGCGTTCCGTGATTAAGTAAGGGGGAAAGATAAATGGCTTTATTTCAGGCGTTTAATATCAGCGCGTCAGGCATGACCGCAGAACGGTTTCGTACCGATATCATTGCGGAGAACATTGCAAATGTAAATACAACATCAACAGAGAGCGGCGGTCCGTACCGACGCAAAATTGTAAATTTTGCAGAACGGAAAGTTACCCCGTTTTCCCAATATTACGCAACTGCATCGCAGAATCCGGCAATCGGAAACGGTGTAAAAGTAACTTCCGTAAAGGAAGATACGGAAACAGATTTCGTGAAAGAATATGATCCTTCCAATCCGGATGCGGATGCGGACGGATATGTATCCTATCCAAATGTAAACACGGTCACGGAAATGACCAATCTGATCGATTCTACCCGTGCATATGAAGCAAATGCGACTGCATTTGATGCCACAAAGAGTATGGCAACCACGGGACTTTCCATAGGAAAACAATAATAAAAAGTAAGTTTTACGAGAGAGGACAAAAGCATGGATATCACACAATTGTCTGGAGTTTCTTCTGACTATCTGAATACATTCGCAAAAAAAGAGGCACTTGTTCCGGGGGACGATGACAGTTTCAGCGCGGTGCTTTCGACAGCAATGAAATCAGTAGATGAAACCAATGACCTGCAAAATACCGCGGAGTCGGAAGAAGTACGGTTCGCACTTGGGGAAGCCGAAAATCCACATGATCTGCTGATTGCAGAGACGAAAGCAAATGTAGCACTGCAGTATACGGTTGCAGTGCGGGATAAACTGATTGACGGATACAAAGAGATTATGCAGATGTCAATCTAGTAAGTGAGGAACGAAAACATGCCAGAACAGTTACAGAAAATCCTTGACCGTGTGGTTGAGTGGTGGAAAAAATTTTCCAATAAACAAAGAATGCTGCTGATCAGCCTTACCGCAGTGGTGATCCTTGCGCTGGTGATACTGGGAGTTATTGTATCGAGACCGAGTTATACAACTCTGATTGACTGCCAGAACGCAAAAGAAGCCAGCCAGGTAAAAGATCTGTTGGACGGCGAAGGTGATATTGATTATAAGGTAACGGATACCACACATTTTGAAGTAAACAAAAAAGATGAGAACAAGGCAAATTGGCTTTTGGGATCCAATAATATTGATACAACGGGATTTGACCTGTCAGATCCGAACATCAAGGATTATATCGACGGAAGCTTTTCTACCACGGAGGCAGATAAACAGAAACTTGCCAAAAGCTATATGGAAGATAAACTGGAGAATGTGCTTGCTGCGAATGACCTGATTGATTCCGCAAAGGTCACACTGGATATTCCGGACGATGACGGTACACTGATTTCGCGGATGCAGGAAAGTTCTGCCAGCGTTTCGCTTGCCCTGAATGGTTCTATGGATTCGGATCAGGCGTATTCGGTGGCGCGCCTTGTGGCAACCGCCCTTGGAAATGATTCGACAGACAAAATTACCATTCTGGATCAGAAGACATCCAAAATCTTGTTTTCGGGAGCAGATCAGGATGATGATGCCACGGTTGTTTCCGACAGTCTGGACATCAAAGACCGCATTAAGAATTCCGTGGTCAATGGTATCAAGGATGTAATGGTCAAGTCCGGTATGTATTCGGACGTGCAGGTTGCACCGAACCTTGATATTGATATGTCCAAGGTGGAAAAGGCGGTTCACAATTATTCACACAATGATGGACAGGATCAGGGAGAACTGACAGAAAGCTCTGAGTATAATTCAGAGGCAAAAGGTGGACAGGCTGCAACTCCGGGAACGGATTCCAATGATGATACGCCAACCTATGTGACACCGGATGGCGAGATTACAGAATCTTCCGTGTCGGATGTGGATAAAAAATATTCGCCGAATGAGGAAATTATAAAAACTATTTCAAACGGTGGAGCGATCAACTATGATAACAGTTCCATTGCCGTGACTGCCACACGCTGGGTTGTTTATGATGAGGACGAATTGAAAGATTCCGGGCAGCTGAAAGGGACAACGTTTGAAAAGTTTAAGAGCGCACACAGTGATCCGGTACAGGTGGATGCAACGCAGGATGAAATTGACCTTATCGCAAAAGCTACCGGAATTCAGTCTAGTGCAATCAAACTGGTCTGTTATGAAAGACCGCAGTTTGTGGAATCCCAGAAGAAGGGATTCGGACTCACCGACATTTTACAGATTCTGCTTGCGGTGCTGATTTTTGCGTTGCTGGGGTATGTTGTATTCCGCAGTACCAGAAAACAGAAAGTGGAAGAGCCGGAGCCGGAACTGTCTGTCGATGCCCTGCTGGCGGCTACTTCAGATAACGACGATGAAAATCTGGAAGATATCGGGTATTCGGAAAAATCAGAAACCCGGAAACTTATTGAAAAATTTGTGGATGAAAATCCGGATGCGGCAGCACTTCTGCTTCGCAACTGGTTAAATGATGATTGGGAGTAATTTATGAACAACGACTCATATACTGGAGTACAGAAAGCAGCGATTCTTTTGATTACGCTGGGACCGGAAAAGGCGGCAACCATTTTCAAACATTTAAAGGAAGATGAGATTGAAGAATTAACGCTGGAAATAGCGAATACAAGAAGCGTATCGCCACAGACCAAGGAGGAAGTGCTGGAAGAGTTTTATCAGGTATGCCTCGCACAGCAGTATATTGCGGAAGGCGGTATCGGATACGCAAAAGAACTTCTGGAAAAAGCACTCGGAAACGACAAGGCACAGGGAGTTATTGCAAAACTTACAGCATCTCTCCAGGTTCGTCCGTTCGAATTTATCCGAAAGACAGATCCGGCACAGCTGCTGAATTTTATACAGGATGAACATCCGCAGACGATTGCGATGATCCTTTCGTATCTGGCTCCGGCACAGGCGTCCCAGGTACTGGGAGCTCTGCCACCGGAAAAACAGGCTGATGTTGCAAAACGTATTGCAACTATGGATCGTACTTCTCCGGATGTGATCAAGGAGGTAGAACGCGTACTGGAGCGGAAACTTGCATCTCTTGTAAATCAGGATTACACCATCGTCGGTGGTATTGATGCAATTGTTGGCATTTTGAACAGTGTCGACCGTGGAACAGAGAAACATATTATGGAATCCCTGGAAATCGAAGAGCCGGAACTTGCAGACGAGATCCGCAAAAAGATGTTCGTGTTCGAGGATATTCTTCTGCTCGACGACCGTGCAATTCAGCGTGTGCTGCGTGATGTGGAAAATGCAGATCTGGAGCTTGCGCTTAAGAATACAACGGAAGAAGTACAGAATGTGATCTACAAGAACCTGTCAAAACGTCTGGCTGCAATGATCAAGGAGGATATGGACTTTATGGGTCCTGTTCGTATGAAGGATGTTGAGGAGGCACAGCAGAAGATTGTTGCTGTGATCCGTAAGCTCGAAGATGCCGGAGAAATTGTAATTTCACGTGGCGGAGGTGACGATATCGTTGTCTAATTTACTGAAACAATGTTATGTCGTCAGTTCGGGAACTGGTACAAGAATTATCAATTCCAATGACGGGGTACGCCAGAAATTAAAAGAACTGCAACAGGAACAGGCTCCGGAACAGGTAGATGTATCAGCAGAGGACGGACAGGAGAATGCACCGGCTGGTTTCTCACAGGGGATTCAGGCAAAAACCGTGCAGATTGATGTGGAAGCCCTGCGCAGGGAAGCACTTGAAAAGGCAGCTGTGGAGGCAGATGAGATTACTTCCACGGCAAAAGAAGATGCAGAACGTATCCGTGGGGAAGCGGAAGAAAAAGCCCGTACCCTGTATGAAGAACAAAAGAAACTCGGATACGAAGAGGGTGCCAGATGCCGGGAAGAAGAATTAAACAGGGAACATGAGAAGGCGATGGAGTCTCTTCATGCACAGAAAAAACAACTGGAAGAACAGTATCATGAAAAAATGTCGGTGATGGAAAAAGACATTGTGGACGCTGTGATTCAGGTATTTGATAAAGTGTTTAAGATTCAGTTTGAAGAGAAACGTGAACTTTTACTTCAGCTGGTAAATGGAGCATTACTTGACATTGACCCGGGAGATAAAATACGGATTCACACGAACCGGAGCGATGAGGAAATCCTCAAAGAACATCTTGCACAGATGCAGGATATTGTAGGGAAAGATGTTGCCATTGAATTTGTAAAGGATAATAAATTATCGGATGGACAGTGCAAAATAGAAACACCGTATGGCGTGGTTGACTGTGGGGTGGACACACAGTTGTCTGCACTGCTGAAGGATATACGTTCACTGGTATAAACGGGAGACGAATTTGGTTAAAGAAGCGGAAAAGTATTTACAGCTGATGGACCGCCAGTATTATAAGAGTTATGGAAAAGTAGTCAAGGTAGTAGGTCTTACCATTGAATCTGTCGGACCAAAGGCACGTATGGGAGATTTGTGTAAAATTTACCCGAACGAGATGGAAGAGGAATATGTTATCGCGGAAGTGGTTGGTTTTCAGGATTCCAGACTGATCCTGATGCCGGTTGACAGCGTGGAAGGGGTTGGAACCGGATGCGTTGTGGAAAATACCGGACATCCCCTGTCGGTTCTGGTTGGAGAAGAACTGCTTGGGCATACGCTGGATGGAATCGGACGCATGACGGATGGAACGGAAGAAATTCACGGTTCGTATTATCCGTTGGAAAATACGCCACCGGATCCGATGGATCGCCGGATTATCAGCGAGGTACTGCCGCTTGGCGTAAAAGCGGTGGACGGACTGATTACGGTTGGAAAAGGACAGCGTATCGGTGTGTTTGCCGGTTCCGGTGTCGGGAAAAGTACCCTGCTTGGCATGTTTGCAAGAAATACGAAGGCAGATATCAATGTAATCGCACTGATCGGCGAGCGCGGCAGGGAGGTCCGGGAATTTATTGAACGTGACCTTGGTCCGGAGGGAATGGCACGGTCCGTTGTCGTGGTCGCAACGTCAGATAAACCGGCACTGATCCGTAATAAGTGTGCAAAGACAGCAACGGCTGTGGCGGAATATTTCCGTGATCAGGGAAAAGATGTACTGCTTATGATGGATTCCATGACACGATTTTCCCAGGCGCAAAGAGAAATCGGACTTGCATCCGGGGAACCACCGGTTACCAGAGGGTATCCGCCGAGTGTGTACGCACAGATGCCAAAACTTCTGGAACGTGCCGGTACAAATGAAAAAGGATCGATCACCGGACTATATACGGTTCTGGTAGATGGAGATGATTTTAATGAGCCAATCACGGATACGGCACGGGGCATTCTGGATGGACATATTGTTCTCGACCGTAAGCTGGGACATAAAAACCATTATCCGGCAATTGATATTTTACAGAGTATTTCCCGTGTTATGAATTCCATCGTAACAAAGGAACATAAGGCACTTGCCGGAAAATTAAAACAGGTGCTTGCCACATACAGTGAAGCAGAGGATCTGATTAATATCGGAGCCTACAAAAACGGATCGAATCCGGATATCGATTATGCAATCCGAAAGAATAAAGAAGTGAATGAATTTCTGTGTCAGGATACGGAAGAAAAGTTTGCTTTTGATGAAGAAGTGGAACTCTTAAAAAAGGTGTTTGACGACTGATCAATGGACAGAGGTTTTAAATGGCAAAATTTGTTTATCGTATGCAGAACATACTGAACATTAAACAGAAACTGGAGACACAGGCGAAAATGACATACAGCCTGGCAAACCAGAAATATCTGGAGCAGCAGAAGATTCTGCAGGAATATATGGTGCGCAGAGTCGGATATGAGCAGCACTGGAAGAAACTGATGCAGGGAAATTTGAATCTGCAGGAAGTCGAACATGCGCGGGCAGATGTAAATGCCATGAAAACGATTGTCAGACGACAGATGGTAGAAGTCCACAAGGCGGAAAAAGAACTGGAAGATGCCAGAAACCGCTTAAAAACCGTGATGCAGGAACGAAAGGTTCAGGAAAAATTGAGGGAAAAGGCATTTGAAGAATTTAAGCAGGAACTTGCAGAAGCAGAAACGAAAGAAATCGATGAACTTGTAAGTTATACCTATAACAAGGGTGAACAGGGAGAATGATATGGCAGACGAAAGAAACCTTGTCGACGAGGAAGACACGGTAAAGGAAAACAGCGCACAAAATCGAAGAGAAAAGAAAAAACGGGAAAAGAAAGAAAAAAAAAGAAAAAAAGAATGCCAAAGGAAACGCATCGGAACCGGAAGAAGATGAGGATGAAAAGGGAGGCGGCAGGCTGATTCTTGTCCTGACAACCATTTTAATCATTGCGATATGGATGGGAATTATAGGAATTCTGATTAAAACCGATGTCGGAGGATTTGGATCAACGGTGTTATATCCGCTTTTGAAAGATGTCCCTTATGTTAATAAAATCCTCCCACAGCCGGAAGAAACGGTGGAGCAGACCGAGGACACAGAGTATCAGTATGGGTCTTTAAGCGAGGCCATCAGCCGGATTAAAGAACTGGAAAAAGAACTCGATGAAGCCAGCAGTACAAATAAAAATGACAAAAAAAAGATCAAGGACCTGAAGGCACAGATCAAGGATCTTTCAAAATACAAAGAGGATGAGGCTGCCTTTGAAAAGGAGAAGGAAAAATACTACGAGGAGGTTGTTTTTTCCGATCAGGCACCCGATATACAGCAGTATAAGACATATTATGAGAGCATTGATCCAGAAAATGCCGAAGTCTTATACAAACAAGTGGTTGAACAGATTACCTACGATAGTCAGGTTGAAGATTACGCAAAGACATATTCCAACATGAAGCCTCAGGAGGCGGCCAGCATCTTTGATACGATGACGGACAATCTGGGGCTTGTGGCTGACATTCTCATGAATATGGGAACGCAGCAGAGGGCGGATATTCTTGGCAAGATGGATGCAACGACTGCGGCGAAGCTGACAGAGATCATGGAACCTAGCAAGAAAAAGTAGGAAATCTGTAAATAACAGAAAGGAGGAACGTGTTTGACAAGTGCAAATGTATTTAATTTGAATTCTGTAAAGCAGGGTCAGGTATTAAATGCAAATGCTGCAAAAGGCAGATCAAAAGCTGAAAATCCGGATGCGGCAGGCGTGTTTGCTTCACTGATGGGCAGTAACTACTCTACAAATTTTAATATGCCGTCCGTGGATACAAAAATAAACAACAATGTATTACAGCAGACAAATGCAGCAGATAATTACGACCGGTATCAGTATCAGGATAATACCATCCGTCAGGCAGCCGGAGATGTTGTCACAGACGTGATTGGCAATTCGACAGATACTCTGGATCAGTTCCAGGGCGATGTTGTCAGGACGGTGGCCGAACAATTGGGTGTTTCGGAAGATTCTGTAAAAGATATGATGGAGTCGCTGGGACTTACAGCTTTTGATCTCCTGAATCCGGAAAATCTTGCACAGCTTGCAATGCAGCTGACAGGAGAGACTTCTCCAATGGATTTACTGATGAATGACCAGTTTCAGGGGCTGATGCAGCAAATGGATCAGCTGGGAGGGCAGCTTGCAAATGAACTAAATCTTCAGCCGGCACAGATGGAGAAACTGATTGCGCAGATGGATATTCTGCAGACACCGGAAACTCTGACCGATGAAGAAATGCAGGTATTGACCGATGTGGCAGGACAGCAGACAACAGCCGATACTGTTTCGGCAGATGTGATGCCGGAGCTTGCACAGACCGATGAGGTACAGCCGATGGATAAACAGGCGGATGTATTTCAGAAAGAACCAAAATCGGATGAAGTACGCACACAGCAGCCACAGACAAAGGAGACAAAGCAGACAGCAGAACAACAGACAATGGAACAGCAGACGGATGCCGGAGATGCAGATGCAGATTCGCAGACAGGAGATCAGGTGAAGTCGGCGCAGCCGGAAAAAATGACGGCAGACCGGAACAACTCTGATGTGGCAAAGACACAGAATGTCGTGCAGATGCAGGATACCGCCGGGGTACAGACGATGGTGCATGCGGCGGATGTAACATCCGAGACATCGTATATTTCCGTGGATACCATGGATTTGCTGGAACAGGTGGCAGAACAGATCCGTGTGAATGTTTCGCAAGGAACTTCATCGATGGAGATGCAGCTGAATCCGGAAAATCTCGGGAAAGTGTATGTAAATATTTCTTCGAAAGAAGGCATGATCCATGCACAGCTGGCAGCTTCTAATGAAGCAGTCCGCGCAGCCCTTGAAACGCAGGTGGCAGATCTGCGGCAGAATTTAAACCAGGCAGGTGTCAAAGTTGACGCCATAGAAGTAACCGTTGCTTCCCATGAATTCGAAAAGAATCTGGAACAGAATCAGGAAAATGAAAAGCAGCAGGGAGAACGGCAGCAGGAGCAGTCCGGGGGCAGGAGAAGAAATTTAAATCTTTCCTCACTGGATGGATTGTCAGGATTGATGACAGAAGAAGAAACTCTTGCGGCACAAATGATGCGGGAGAATGGAAACTCCATGGATGTAACCGCATAGAAAGGAGAAAAAATGGCAGATACGACAACTTCCGCACTGAATTGGGCAAGTGTGGAAAACGGAAAAGTAAAAACAACAACATCGAAAAAAAGCGATGAGTCCAACAACGGAACCATGGGATACGACCAGTTCCTTACATTACTTTGTGCGGAAATGCAGTACCAGGATCCACTTGAACCTACCAGCAATACCGAATATGTGGCACAGCTTGCAACGTTTTCACAGTTAGAAGCAATGCTTGGCATGCAGGATACACAGAAAAATGAGATGGCAAACAATCTGGTTGGAAAGTATGTAATCTTAAAGGTTTCGGATGAAACAACCGGAAAAACTTCTTATGTAGATGGTAAAGTAGATTATGTCATGTATCAGGAAGACGGATCACAGATGCTTAGTGTCAACAATAAACTGTATTCCATTGATACACTCGATACGGTGGCTGACAGTGCATATTACGAAGCAATAGGATATGCAAAAACCATCACAAATATGTTGGATCAGCTTCCGGATATTGAAAATATTACGACCAAGTTTTCCGGTGCCATAGGCGAGATCCGCAAGGTATATGATGGAATGACGGATTATCAGAAGCGCTTTGTGAGCGAGGACGATCTTGCAAAACTTAAAAAGTATGAGCAGAAGATCAAAGATCTGGGTAAAGATGCTGCAGACGATACAAAGACGGATGATACCAAAACAGATACGGATACGAAAACCGATGATACCAAGACGGATACGGATACCAAGACCGATGACACAAAAACGGATGACTCGAAGACAGAGAATGGTTCCGGTCAGAAGAGTGACGAGACAACAGGTGCATAGGAAAGGGGAGAAAAGAGATGAACCCGATCAGCAAACAGTTTTCGTCGATCGAACAGGTAACCGGTCAGTATTTAAAACAGAAAAACGTAACCAGTCCGTCAAAGACGTCGGATGTTTCATTCGAAGATGTCTTACGGCAACAGCAACAGTTAAAGTTTTCAAAGCATGCCTCGCAGCGGTTAGAAAGCAGAAATATCAGCTTATCCGAGGAACAGAATGCCAGACTTGAAGACGGAGTGGAACAGGCACATGCCAAGGGAATTAAGGATTCCCTTGTTCTGGTAGATTCGCTTGCTTTTATTGTGAATGTGCCAAGTAAAACCGTTGTTACCGCAATGGATCAGACGGAAACACAATCAAATATTTTTACAAATATAGATGGCGCAGTTATTATGTAACCGGACCTTATGGAGGTTACAGAAATCCCGACTGACAGAAGGATTTCAAAACCATATTGCCATCTAAGGAGGTCAATGTACTATGATGAGATCATTATTCTCTGCTGTGTCAGGTCTTAAGACACACCAGACGAGAATGGATGTAATTGGTAACAATATTGCCAATGTAAATACCGAAGCGTTCAAAGCTTCCAGCGTAAGATTCAGTGAACTGATGTACCAGACAATGTCCACCGCATCCGGTGGGGATGCGTCAACCGGTACGGGTGGTGTCAATGCCAAGCAGGTTGGTCTTGGTGTAAACACGGCATCTACCATGATCAATATTACCGGGGCGGGTTCTTCCGAGACAACCGGAAACCCGTTTGATTTAAAACTCAGCGACAGCCAGACTACAAACTTCTTTATTGTCAGCGATGGAACAAATACCATGTTTACCCGTGCAGGTTCGTTCTATGTAGATGGAAATGGCTACCTGTGTATGAGTTCTACCGGATATACGGTACAGGGCTGGCAGGTAGATAAGACGACAGGAGAGATACATAAAGATACGGTTTCTCCCCTGCAGGTGATGTCACCGTCCAACACGACATCCGCTCCGGAGGCAACGACAAAGGCTTATGTGCATGGAATTCTGGATAAGGAAGATACCGATGTCACCGGAAAAGACGGCTATGTTATGACTCTTGGATTTTATGATGATCTGGGATATTCCTATACAGCAAAGTTTGCGGTATCGACACCGAAAGCTAACGGACTTGGCGCTGGAAATAACTATTTTATCAGCCTGACGGATATTCTTGATTCCAATGGTAATTCCATTATTACGGATGATGCCGGGAAAGCACTGTCAGATGATGCAAAACGAAAAAAGTTAGATGAAATCTGGGGTGCTGACGGAAAGGCAGATGATACGGCAACAAATGCACCAAAGGGCTATTATATGAAATACGATGCCAATAAAGGTACATTTGTAAATATCAGCGCAGACGGAGCAGTGCCAGCTGCTGGTGCGAATGCAGTAACAGCGCAGTCCTTAAAACTTTCTGCTCTTGGAACAAAGTTTACAACAAATAACGCAGATGGAACAAAACAGGAATCCAATTTTAAGGATATCAATGTAGATTTTTCTACTTCCACCAATGTAAGCAATGGCGGAAAGTCAACACTGAAAGTAGAAAAAGGAACTTCTGTCGGAAAAGAAACCGGTAAGAAGAATGGTGCAATGATCGGACTTTCCGTAGACCAGAGCGGTAAGATTTATGCAAGCTATGACAATGGTAACACCGAACTTCTCGGACAGATCGCAGTGGCACAGTTTGCCAATGCTTCCGGTCTTGAAAAAATTGGTGATAACTGCTATCAGACAACCTTAAACTCCGGCGAGTTTGATGGTGTGGGTGTAGCTGTGGATGCGGATGGAAGCAAGATCAATTCCGGACAGCTGGAAATGTCAAACGTTGACCTTTCCGGACAGTTTACCGATATGATCATTACGCAGCGTGGATTTCAGGCAAATTCGCGTGTTATCACAGTTTCCGACACATTACTGGAAGAATTAATCAACTTAAAGAGATAGTTTGAAAAATAGTTGGGAAATGGTTTTTTGACTGTTTCCCAACATTTTTTTGTGATTTTACACCCTTTTTAACAAAAAGGAAGTAGACAAGAGAGAGAAAGTTTAGTAAAATCATATAAAAGGGTATTTTGATGGATTTTGTCGGAAGATCCATCGGAATTCCTAATTTTAGAAAATGGAAGGTGTAGTTCATGGATATAGCATCACTGCTTTCAATTATCGGCGGAATTGCCATGGTTATCTTTGGCGTCCTCAGTAGTAACAGTTTTGACATCACTGCGATGCAGATGTACATTGATCCAGCGTCGGTTGTTATCACGTTTGGTGGATCAATCTGCAGTACACTCGGGTGTTTCAAACTTGCAGATGGAATCAACGGATTCAAATCAATTTCACTCCCGTTCAAGGATAAAACATATGATCCGTCACAGACCATCCGGACAATTATTGACATGTCAAATGTCGGAAGAAAAGAAGGTCTGCTTGCACTTGAAGAAGCTGCAAACGGAATTGAAGACGAATTCCTGAAAAAAGGAATCATGCTTGTAGTAGATGGTACCGATCCGGAGCTGGTTCGTGGGATTCTGGAAACGGATATGATGTGTCTGGAAACCCGTCACAAGGATGTGATTAAGTTTTGGGAAAAATGGGGCGAGATGGGGCCTGCCTGGGGTATGATTGGTACCCTGCTCGGACTGATCGCCATGTTAAATAAACTTTCCGATCCGTCTGCGATCGGACCACAGATGTCTGTAGCACTGGTTACGACACTGTACGGTTCTCTGATTGCAAACTGGTTATGTACCCCGATTGCCGGAAAACTTTCCGTAAACAATGATATGGAAGTGGTAAACCGTCAGATCACCATTGAAGGTTTGTTGTCCATTCAGGCAGGAGAAAATCCACGCGTTATTGAGGAAAAATTAAAGTCATTCCTTTCACCGTCTGTAAGAGAGGGTGTTCTTGAAAACGGCGGAGGAGGTGAAGAGTAGTGGCAAAAAAGAAACAGGAAGATCCGCCAAAAGGAGCGCCGGCATGGATGAATACTTTCTCGGATCTGATGAATCTTTTGCTCTGCTTCTTCGTACTATTGTTTTCCATGTCGACAGTAGATACTGACAAGTTAGAGGCGGTTGTTGCATCACTGCAGAACGCCATCAGCATTCTTCCGACCGGAGGCACAAGCATTGGAGAGGGAGAGATGATTTCTGCCGGTGTCCGCCAGCTGGAATTTCTGGATTCTTACTACAATGAGATGGCAAATTCCAAAGCAGAGAATACCGATGAGCAGACAGATGGCAAACTGTCTGCACAGGAACAGTACGAACAGCAGGAACTTGCGGAATCTGAAAAGATGGCAGATGAAATCCAACAGGAACTTGATAATTCACAGCTGTCCGGAAAGGTGGATGTGGATTTCAATGCAGAGTATGTAAAACTGAATCTGAATGGTTCTATTTTGTTTGCATCCGGTAAGGCTGATCTCGTTAAACAGGCAGTCCCGATTGTAAACAAGCTTGGAAAGATTCTTGAAAAATATAACAAGAATGTGATAGAGGTAGAAGGACATACCGATAATGTTCCGATCCGCTATTCTGCAAAATATGAAAATAACGAGGTTCTTTCGGTGTACCGTGCGCTTGCTGTCACGGATCAGCTCAGAAAAAATAAAAACTTAAATCCCAAGTACATTAAGTTTGCGGGAAGAGGAGATTACATACCGGTTGCTGACAACAGTACGGCAGAGGGGCGTGCACAAAACCGACGCGTAGAGATAAAAATTTATAACTCATTCAATTCAGATGTAAAAGAAAATGATTAAGAGGAGTAAACAATGAAGAAGAATTTAATTTCAGTCGTAATTCTGGCACTTGTGTTTGCAAATTTTGTTTTGACAGCACTTTTGATGTTTTCTGTATTACCAGAGACAAAAAAAGCAAATACACTGATCGAAAAAGTGTGTTCCGCAATTGATCTGGATTTAAACAGTGGTGCGGCTACCGGAACCAGCAATGTTTCCATTGATGATCAGGAAATTTATAAAGTCAGCACAGGGGAAGACCTGACAACAAACCTTGCAGAAGGAAAAGACGGAAAGACTCATTATGCAGTACTGAATGTATCACTTGTTCTAAACAAGAAGAGCGACAATTACAAGAAATACACACAGGATTTCCTGACAAATCAGGATGATACAATCAAAAATGATATTATCAAAGTAGTAAGTGGATATACATTTGAGCAGTTTAACCAGAATTCAGATGTAATTAAGGACACGATCCTTGAAGATATGCAGAATTTATTCGGCAAAGATTATGTGATCGGAGTAAACTTCTCCAAACTGACAGCACAATAGGATTTTTACAGGTGGTGAAAAACTGATGGGTGACGTATTATCCCAAAATGAGATAGACAACTTGCTGGCAGCACTTAGTACCGGTGAGCTGGATGTGGATGAAATAAAAGACAATAATGAAAAAAAGGTAAAAGAGTACGATTTTGCCCGTCCTTCCAAATTTTCCAAGGAACATCTGCGTACCATGGAAATGATATTCGAACATTATGGCAGACTTTTATCTACGAACCTGCCCGTATATTTACGGAAAAATGTTCAGGTAGAGGTGGTGAATTCAGAAGCGGTTACGTATTCTGAATTTTCCAATGCGCTGTCGAATCCGGTTCTTTTGGGAATTGTGAATTTTGCACCCCTCAAGGGAAATATTATTTTGGAAATGGCATCGAATCTGGGGTATGCGATTGTTGACCGTATGCTCGGTGGCAGAGGAGATCCTATGGACAAGGTTCGTGAGTTCTCAGAAATTGAACTTCTGATTATCGAGCGGATAATGATTGTGTGCGTCAACCTTTTACGGGAACCATGGGAAAACGTGGCGGATATTCATCCCCGGTTAGAGAGAATTGAAACCAATTCCCAGTATGCACAGATTATTTCTCCGAGTGAAATGATTGCGATTGTGACAATTAACCTTAAGATCGGGGAAGTGGAAGGCCTGATGAATGTCTGTCTTCCGTACCTGACTCTTGAGGATGTGATTGATAAACTGAATACGAAATACTGGTATTCAAATTTGCAGAATCAGGACAATACCGATTACACGGAATCCATTGAGACCTTGATTCGGCGCGCACAGATACCGATCAAAGCTGTTCTTGGAAACAGTATGATATCGGTAAATGATTTTGCCATGCTGCAACCGGGAGATATTATCCGGCTGAATCGCAAGGTAGAAGATGAATTGGATATTTATGTTGGAAATATTCGTAAATTTACTGCACTTCCCGGATCATCGGGGGATAAATATGCAGTCAGGGTCACTTCGGTGATCAGAGAGGAGCAATAAACTATGGATGGAGTATTATCGCAGGAAGAAATTAACGCACTGCTGAATGAACCTGGAGCAGAAGCGAGTGATTCTGCGGAAAATGAACTGTCTGATGCACAAAAAGACGCGATCGGAGAGATTGCCAATATAAGTATGGGAACTGCGGCGACAACGTTGTTTTCGCTCGTTAATCATAAGGTGGAAATTTCAACTCCGGTTGTTTCTTACGGCACATGGGATGACATTGTACAGGAGTATGAAAAACCCTGTGTGTTTATCCGGATTGCATATACCGTAGGACTGGATGGAAGCAATATTCTTGTCTTAAGAGAACATGATGTAAAAGTCATCACGGATCTGATGATGGGAGGAGATGGAACCAATACAGATGGCGAACTTGGCGAATTGCATTTGTCCGCAATCAGTGAAGCCATGAACCAGATGATGGGTTCTGCGGCAACTTCCCTTTCTTCCATGTTAAACCGCAAGATTGATATCAGCCCGCCAAATGCAACGGTGATTAATCTGCAGGAAGACATCGATGAAGCGGAGATTGATTCCTTCCTTACCGGAAAGTTTGTTAAGATCTCTTTCCGTATGGAAATCGGGGATCTGGTTGACAGTACAATTATGCAGCTGTATCCGATTTCATTTGCAAAAGATATGTGTGACGGAGTGGCAAAAACGATGGAAATGGACAGTCAGAGTGTGACGGCCGATTCCTCAGCCGCAAATTCCGGCAATCCGGCAGGGGCACAGCCAGCAGCAGCTGCCGCAGCACAGCAGTCACAGCAGATGGCTTCACAGAATACAGCACAAATGGGGCAGCCAATGGGGCAGCCAATGGGACAGGCGATGATGGGAAATACTATGATGAATCAGAACATGGGACAGCCGGTTAATGTTCAGCCGGCACAATTTAGCGCATTTGCGGGTGGAAACCTTGGAAATTACCAGCCGGAAAATATTGATCTGATTATGGATGTTCCGCTTCAGGTGACAGTTGAGCTTGGAAGGACAACAAAATCCATTTCAGATATTCTGGATCTGGGACCGGGAAAAATTATTGAGTTGAATAAACTGGCAGGCGAGCCGATTGATGTGCTTGTCAATGGAAAATATGTCGCAAAGGGCGAAGTTGTTGTCATTGAAGAAAGTTTCGGTGTTCGAATCACGGAAATTGTCAATGCTTCAAGAACAGGCGGAAAGTAGAAACAGACATGACAAATGTGTTACTGACAGGTTCTCTGGAAAGCTTTATACAACTTTTGGGTGCACTGTTTATTTTTGCTGTTGTTCTGGCTGCTACATATCTTACCACCAGATGGATGGGAGGTATGCAGCGTGGACGCCAGAATAATAAGAATCTGCATGTGATAGAGACAATCAGTGTCGGCAATAACAAGATGATCAGTATTGTGGAAGCCGGCAGTGTCTATCTGGTTGTTTCTGTTGGAAAAGAGGAAGTACATCTTCTGGCACAGCTTACGAGGGATCAGTTAAAAGATTTCTCTTTTGAGCTGGAACAGAGTGGGAAAAAGCAGGATTCTTTTGCGGAAATTCTCAACCAGTTAAAAGACAAGTTACCAAAGAAGCAAGGATAAAGATGAGCAAAGGGAAAAAGATATACTGCATTGCAAGTTTTGCGTTTGCGTGTGCGGTTTTAATACTTACAATTACATTATGCATGATGCATCCGGGGCGTGTCTATGCAAGTTCCATGGACCCGGACAGTATTACAAAGATTACACAGAAAGATACACAGGGAGCAGATCATAATACAGACAATGCCAATGGATTGTCAATTACATATAACAATGATTCCGGATCGGTTTCCACACCGATCAAGATGCTTCTGGTGTTGACAATTCTATCACTTGCACCATCGATTCTGATTATGATGACTTCGTTTACCCGAATTATCATTGTACTTCATTTCCTTAGGACTGCGATCGGAACACAGACGACACCACCCAATCAGGTTTTGATCGGTCTGGCATTGTTTCTGACATTTTTTATTATGTGGCCGACGTTCCAGCAGATCAACAAAGAGGCAATTCAGCCGCTCGATAAGGGAGAAATCACACAGTCGGAATTTTTTGAAAAAGCAGAAGAGCCGATTCGTGAATTTATGATCAAAGATGCAAAGATCCAGATAAGGGATGTGAATCTTTTCGCTGAGATTTCCGGAGAAACGTATAAAGATACAAAGGAATTGTCGGATGTTCCGTTTACCACACTGGTTCCGGCATTCATTCTGAGCGAGCTTCGGAAAGCATTCATTATGGGATTTTTGATTTATATTCCGTTTATTGTAATTGATATGGTGGTGTCATCCGTACTGATGTCCATGGGTATGATGATGCTTCCTCCGACAACCATTTCGTTGCCGTTTAAGATTTTGTTGTTTGTTCTGGCGGATGGATGGGATCTTGTCATAAAATCCCTCGTCCAGACATTTTATTAGGAGGATACCGTATGATTTCACAGGGTGCAGTTCTTGATATTGCAAGAGATGCAATTTATACCATTCTGATCACGTCGGCACCGCTGCTTCTGGTTTCTCTGGTGGTTGGTCTGATTATCAGTATTTTTCAGACGGTTACATCCATTCAGGAGCAGACACTTACGTTTGTTCCAAAGATTATTGCGGTATTTGCTGCAATGATCCTTTGCGGCTCCTGGATGTTAAATAACATGACCGAACTGGTGGAGCGTCTGTGGTCGAATTTCAGTACCTATCTGAGTATGTGATTTGATAAAAAGATATGGTTAATTATGTATTTACACTTGAAAATTTTGAATATTTTCTGCTGATTCTGGTAAGAGTTACCTGTTTTGTGTATGTGGCCCCGTTATTGGGGCAGCAGGGAATTCCTAATCAGATTAAAATCGGATTTTCATTTTTTGTCTCATTGCTTTTATACAATGTAGTAGATCGGCCGGAGCTGACATACGCAGGTGTTGTCGGGTATGCGGTAGTTGTGATCAAAGAGGGAATTACGGGACTGCTGATTGGGTATGCGGCAAGCATCTGTAATTCCATTGTTTTGTTTGCAGGAAATATTATAGATATGGATATTGGTCTGTCCATGTCTACCGAATTTAATCAGGACATGGGAACAGAAACCACACTGACAGGAAATCTGTATTATTATCTGGTTCTGCTTCTTTTGATTACATCTGATTTTTATACCTATCTGGTACGTGCGGTTACGGATTCTTTTTCCGTAATTCCGATTGCCCACCAGAAATTTGCATGGGATCATCTGTTATCTGCAATCACACGCTATATGGGAGATTCATTCATCATAGGGTTTCGGATTTTTCTTCCGTTTTTTGCCTGCATTATGGTTTTGAACTGTGTACTTGGAATTATGGCACGTGTGGCACCGCAGATGAATATGTTTTCGATCGGTATGCAGCTGAAGATTCTGGTTGGATTTGTTGTTTTGTATCTGATCGTGTTCCTGTTGCCGAATGTGGCAAATTATATTTTTGATGAAATAAAGACGATGGTGAAGCTTGTTGCAGAAGGTTTGTATTGACGAAAAAAATCAGAATCGAATATTGCATTATAATCTGCAATGGTTTGCAAAAGACGGCGAAGGCGGCGAGAAGACAGAACCTGCAACCGCCAAGAAATTAAAAGATGCCAGAGATGAGGGTAAGGT
>ERZ1034998.882-NODE-882-length-18519-cov-11.869313_pt1 | contig 18519 bp, 32 predicted proteins | sample MGYA00520621_ERZ1034998 | MGnify/ENA primary metagenome ERZ1034998 (study PRJEB33766, sample SAMN09781748) | gut metagenome | biome: gut microbiome | host: Homo sapiens | place: Madagascar | study: EMG produced TPA metagenomics assembly of the PRJNA485056 data...
TTGTTAAATACTACATATTTAAAAATTCTAAGGGAAATTACTTATTGGGAATAAATAAACCAGATTTAACATATATTAAAAAGTTTGGATATGATGTATCTGATTATGAATTAATTGATACTTGCACATATCCAATTCCTGAAAAGTATATGAAGTGGAATCCTGAAACTAAAACAGGAATAAAATGATAGAATCTATGAATGCCGGTTTTTACCAAATACGTGCAAATTTTGCATCTTTACATGATGCTTTTAATAAAAACATGGATTGGTTTAAACAACAAATGGATGATTTAAAGAAGCAATTAGCTGAAAAAGATAAAGAAATAGAAGATCTTAAGAAGGAATTAAATGAAAAATCTACTAGATGACCCTGATGTATTAAACCTTTATAAAAGTCTTCAAAGTAAGAAATACTAGAGTATAGAAGATTATTTAAAATCTTCATATATAGAAGACACTCCTATAACTCCAGTTAAAAAAGATACTTTTACTCCAAATATAAAGTTTGGAGGAGAAAGTATTCAAAACTTTGAAGAAGATTTTGATTATGGACTATAAATAGCATACTTGCGCAGTAGCTCTTGGAGAAGATGTGTTTAAAATAGAGAATTATCCAAAATGGTTAAAAACTTAAAAAAGCAAAAGAATTTATATATTAGAAGATTGCAATGAAGATTAGTTAGAAGATAAATATCTTTATTGGGAACATACTATAAATTATAAAAAATATGCTGATACAGAAGTATAGACAAGCACGAAAAAATTTAGGCCTAAAAGGTCTATTTAATGATGTAAATGAGGAAGTGGTAATAGGCCACGAATATTGTGAAGATGAGTCAGATAAAGATTACTTGGACCATTATGATGATGTAGCTACAAGATATTTTGACTCATTATGTGAAAATGAGGATTTAGAAGATTCAAACATTAATCTATTCGCTGCAAGTATAGACACAGAAGATGATTCTGGTAATACAGAATCTAAAGTACAGGACTTCTTAGAAGGATATGTAGGAGATGATATTCTTAATGTTTTAAGAAAAGATTTAATGTCCTTAGCATCTGATATTAAATGGATAAAGGAAACTAATAATCAAAATGAACCTTTTGCTCTTGCTTTTAGAGATGCTATAAAAGAATTATTATGGTAAAATATGATGTTCTAGAAAATAACTCTAATAGTGTATTTAATATAGAGAGTAAAAAGGAATTCTTGAAAGAAGCTTATAAGTATTATACAGAAGCTATAAAAAGGATTCAAGAAGAACTCATTAAATTAAATATGCAACACGATCAAGATATCATAAATATCACTGATGAATTAAATAAAATAAGTGTAAATATATAAATAAAAATAGCGAACTGATTTTATTCAGCTCGCTATTTTTTTTTCATTATTTAAAATAATTTACTCGATTATAAGAAGATGGAGTTAATTCAGCACTAATAGTAGGCTAGTATACTGTTGGTGCAATCATAGTTGCATCTGCTGGGGCTGCACTATCAAGACTAGTAAGTTCCTTAGGTACTTTAGGGATGAGTTTCGAATTACTTGTGGAAGGAGTAGCAGGAGTGTCTAAAGGTCTATATAAACCATGTCCTCCAAACATAGCTCTTTCAGCAGCGCGTCTTATTCTTAATCCTTTATTATTCTTATTACTATCTCCTTTAGCCCACATAGATTTCTACACTTCCTCAGCAGTTGCAGTCCCATTTAAATACTTAGTTAAAGTTGGAACAACTCTCGAATTAAATGCACCAGAGCCTACATTATAACTATAACTAAATAATCCATCTAATTGTTTTTGTGTCAATTTATCGTAAGCATCTTGTGGTAAATACTTTGAGAAGTCTCTAGCTTCTGCTTCAAAAGATCTATTAATCTTCATAGTATCACCTTCCCATTTAATAATCTATCTTTTAATTGAATTTGAAGGAGTATAACTACGTCTAGCTTTACCTCCATTTTTATATAAATATAAATATTGTAATAATTGATTCATTTGATATTATTTATTAGGTTTCTTAACTAATTTTGTATTATTTAATCCTACAGTAGAACCCACTCCTGCTACAGCTGTGGCATAAGATAAAAACTTAGCTGCCTTATCCCAGTCTGTGATACTATTAAAGAATTCTGTCATATCATTGTCTGGACCTGTCTATGTGTAATATTTAGCTGCTTCTTTTAAATCTTTTGCAGTAAGTTGATACTATGGGTCTGTAATTCCTAGCCAATTTTTTATCTATGTTCCTCTAGCTAATAATTCTGTTGGTTTCGCTAAATAGTCCCGTGTGGGATGAAATCCTATTAATTTATTCATTTCATCTACCATTTTAGAAAATTCTTCAGGAGTGAATTGTTCGTTATTTAATTTTAAGAAGGGTATTGCATATTTTGGAGAATAAAAATTAATATATACTTTATCTCCATCCTACAATGCATGTTCTAGTTCATGGGGCAAAATACTTTTCCAATATTTCTACATACCTTTGCCTATAGCCCTGTATTTATTAATAGATGCTAAGATTTCCTATGTTGGACTATAAACATAATTTTCATAATTAAATCCTGGCGAGTAATAGTTTCCCCTACGTACCTATTACAGCTTTATTTACTTCTTCATTTATAGGAGCACATATATAATCAGTATATTTATTTAAGTTTTGTTTAGGAATATTAAGTTTAATTAAGTAGTCATGTACATCAGAACGTGATTTTGGATTAGTTATCTACTCTTTTCTAAGATTTCGTATTATACTAGCTAATTTTAATTCACGGTCTGTATATTCTTTTTTGTGAGGGAATGGTAATGGATTATGTAGCATATCTTTATCCATATAAATCATTGGCAAATCTTCCTGTCTTGTTAAAATTTCAATTTCATCTGGATAGTATTTGACAGTACCATTATTAATTACCTTCCTAAAACTTCCATTCTTGAGCCTTTCATTATAAATTTCTGTAGCATTTAAGTTATTAGCCTCTCTTTGCGTCAGTATTTCTGGAGAAACATTTATATCAGGAGAATCTATTTTAAAAGTTGTTTTCTACACTGGGGGAGATGTTGCCATTAGAGTCAGATTATATTGGCTTTTTGGAACTAATACAGGGCGTTCCTAAAAACCATTAATTTTAATTGGCAACCTTAAGGTATTAAACACTTTATAAGGATTAGCAACCTTCTCTGCATAATTAATTCCTGCAGAAACTCCTTTACGCAATAAAGCTGGACCTGCTATGTTTATAGGATTTGCAAAATCAACTGCATACCTCCAATTAGAATCTTCTGCAAGTCCAAGAGCATCTCCAATATGTTGCCCTGTAGTTCTACCAGTAAGTGCTTTAGAAGTTTCATCAAGTGCTATCATTCCGGCAGTATCTCCAAGAATATTTCCACCTACTGTTCCTGGAGCAAATGTAGTAGCAATCCATGGAGCAGCAGCTCCAGCTGCGTACATTCCAGCTCCACCATATAACGCTCCTCCATATATAAGGTCTGCCTACCTATTAAATGCTCGATTTTTAGCTTCAGCATTATCTCATCTTAATTTCTATTTTATATTCATATATTTACCAGAAGAAGGGTCTACAAAAGTATTTCCTCTATCAAAGTGTTCATTATATACAGAACTACTTATATCTTTATTTCCAGAGAAGTCTTCTTGAGATACATCTCTTGTAGAATTATCTTTATTATTTAATGATTTCTTTGCCTAAGGCTGCTACTTTACTGGAGGTGTTGCATCTATTAAAGTATGTCCTTCATTTTTATGATTTTTAATCCATTCTTGAAGAGAATGATTTCCAGTACCATTTATTATATACTTTTCATTAGCAGCATTAGGATTTAATTTAATAATATCCTAAGCAACCTATTCATAGGGTCTGGTTATATCTATATAATACCCCTTAGCTTCTTTATCCTTATTTAAATTATACTTTTTACTCATACTATTTATATTTTAATATTCCTCCCAATCTATACTTTTTTCTAGCATTTTGTACAGCCTGTGCAATAGAGGCATCTTCTGTTGGTTGTACTGAAGGTTCATTAACTATTTTAGCACTAGCCTTTTTACTATAGTAATCAACTAGCCTTGATCTTAATTCTGTGTAGTGCTTTTCAATATCAGATTTTCTTGAATTAGAACGGCATCTTTTTAATGCTTCCTCTTTATCTATTTCTAACCTAATCATAGCCTACTAGGGGGTTCCCTGTGTTATCTCTTGAATATACTTGGAATCACGATTTTCTCTAGCCTTTTTATTTAGTTCTTTAAGTTCGTATATTCCAAAACCGATCCCTCCAAAGAAGCCTGAAGCTGTTGCCCCAGCTTTAATGTTATTAATAATTCTATTGACATTGTTTATAACTGCGCTACGACGGTCCTGCTAAAGAGTTATATCATCTAATCTCTTTTCTAATTTTAACTTTCGATCATGATCTCGTGCGTATTCAAATTCTTTCATTTCCTTAGATCTTTTCCAGGCTTTACTATTTCTATTATTTAAAAGCTTCCTTTCTACCTTTGCTAATCTTTTGTTGACTCTACTATAATATTGGGTATAAGCTTCTGAAAAAGGTATATGTTTCTTTTCTGACATTTTTAATATATCAGCAAAATCAGGTATTTCTTTCTATAGTTCCTAAATAATATCTTTATATTCTTCTGGATGTTCTAATATAGTATCAATACTGTATCCATTTTGGCCTTGCATATATGGGAGATCTTGGAAGAATACACGGTGTGTCTATAAATTATTGTCAGCCTTTGGAAATGAAAATACTCCCCCAACCTTAACACTCTCCCCAGTCTATAGTTGTCCTACATCTTCCTTTTTTGGCGCAGAAAATCTTCCTAAATAGTTGTCATCTGTTTGATTTATAGGTATATCTAAATCTTGACTTTGCTGTGCTACTCTTTTTATATAATCGTCTAACGATTCTCCCTAATTTCTTGTATACTTGAGAACATTTTCATGAATATCGTGTTGTGCTTCATACTTTTCAACAGCCTTTTGTAAGTTAGTTATTGTTTCTGGTTTATATGTTAAAGGATTATATATTAATCCTGTAAAATCACCATTCCAATCCCAAACTGGAGAAGTGTCTGAATTTCCTCCTCCACCTCTTGCATATTGTTCATTTGGGGAAACATTTGTTGATAATACCTATAAAGCATTATCTTCTGTTTTATTTCCGCTAAAGAATCCGAATCGTTTACCACATAATTTTTGTAAATACCAATAATTAAATACATTTTGCATCTGTTGTGGATTAGTTGCCATTTTCTCAGAAACTTCTTTGGAAAACCCTAGTTTTTCTAAGAAAAATTTATTTGCCTCAATATCATTATAATCAATTGCCTAGTATACTTTAGAAGGAAGTTTCTTTTCTCCTTCAGTAGTTCCCCAAATCTATTTATATAAATGAGAAATAGCATCATTCATTCTTTCAGCATTCTATGGGTTCATTAACATTTGAGCAGTTCTATCATTGTGTTTTTGTTTAGTTGATAGACCATTATCTCCTATAGAATTAGATGCAGCAGTAATAGTATCAAGTACAGTTCTTCTGTCCATTAACTAAGGATTTTTCTAATACACTTGATATAATTCTTCAGGAGTTATTGGTAAGTCTACATTCTAATAAGGTTCACCATTAAATATATGCTATCTTTTAATAGCTAATGCTTCATCTGGATTGTAAGTTTCAAATAATTGCCATGCTAAATCTCCTCTAGCTTTCCCCGTATCTGGATTTTTACCAATGACAGCAAATTCAAATTCTGTACCATTTGGATGACTATATTTTCGTGTAATTCTTCCAGTACCAGTAAATTTTAATCCTAATTTTTTAGCTATATCATCTGCTGCTTCATTTGAATATGTCCATATTTCTACATCATGAGGTGCAGAATTAGGATTGTGCAATAAGTTGCTCCCCTGGAAGTGCCCATTTGATAATTTATATACAGACCCAGCAACAAGCCCTTCATCTCCTATGGCATTCTCAATACTTGTTTTTATTTCCTATGCTCCTTTCTATAAATCTCCTTCCACTGTTTTTATTGGGGAAAACGTAATTTGACCACTTTCTTTTTTATTGATATCAGCTATACTAGGAACTATTTTAAAATATTGATATATTTCTTCAGGACTTGGAATATCATCGTAAATTGCGAGGTCTTCAGGACCAAAATCCTCAATTGGAGTATAAGATACTTTCTTCTTCTTAGTAATTTCATTTGGAATAAAAGGAAACGTAATCTCAAAGTTTATACTTTCATTATATTTTGAAGTATCAATTGACTACTATTGATGTATAGGAGTACTTGTCCCTGTAAATGGATTATATACTACACTCTCTATTTCATATACTCCTTGCTGTGTATGAGGATCAACTTTCAATGGCCTTGACTAATCTCTGTCAATAAGCTTCTATATACTGGGTGAATTTGGGATTTCAACTCCAATTCCAGTATGAACTTTGGTTAGTACATTATTATAGTGATTCTGTTTCTAGGCTAATGCATCCTCAAATCTAATTGCCTCATTATCATAAACATTTTTTTTATGCAATTTTGGGGCAGTAGTTCTGTTCAAAAGGTGCAAAGTCTTCCAATATTCATCATAGTATGGATTCATATCCTAATTTATCCGACCTAAAAGGAAATCTTTTTTATGATTTTTAAATAATTCAATTTTAGGAATCTAATTAAATTTATTCCATTTATCATATACTGTTTGTTTTGCTTTATCCCAACTGTTTTGTAATACTCGTTGTGACTTTTTAACTAACCCTGGATTAACTTGATTAGTATACTACTTAGCTAAATTATCAGCAAATTCAGTAACAGCTGTTTTAGGAGCATTAATTATTGGACTAAATGCCATAGTAGCATAGCCCGCAGGATTTAGCATAGGAGTAATCCATTGTCCAGTAAAACTATTATCATCTACTCTTAATGCTCTATTAATGTGCTAATCAACAGTTTTTCCTGTGAGTTTTTTACTTAACAAATTAGAGGCTTCCATTCCTGCCATAGATCCTGCAGCATCACCGACAAAATTTCCTGCCACAGTGCCAGGTGCTATAGAATGAAATGGAATTGCAGAAGCTGCACCTAATATATATGGTGAAGTCATTATTCCAGTTGCTGCTGCAACTATAGCATCCATCTATTTGTTGAACTATCTACTTTTATTATCAGCAGCAATATACCTTTCATATGTATTTCTGTTGACATTACGTTTTCCAGTAATTCCATTATCATAAGTAAATAATGGAATATTATCATAATTTATAGGTAATCCCTATCTTCTATTAAAATCCTATGAATTTAACAAGTACTATCTATACTCTTCGTCTGATAAATGGGCAGGAGCAGAAACAACCACTTCCTAGAGTTCCTTAGGCTTTAAAGGATTTCCTTGTTCGTCAATGAAATAATCTTCTCCTGTTCTTACTGGTTTACCCTATTCATCTGTAATTACCCTAACTGTCTGATATTTTTTAGTTACTTCTTCTACAGGAACTCCATTAATAGTTTTTGCTTGAGGAAATTTTTCCTTTGAATAGGGTACTAATTTTATTGTCCGTTGTTCTGCCATTATTTATAATAAATTTTATATTTATTTGAATTTCTGCCCATTTTTCCTTGGGTTTTCTACTCTTCTTTTTTCTTTTGTAACAGTGCCTTATTATAATTTTCCTATATCTAATCTCTATCCTAAAGTAATTGATCAACATCTTCTTTATCATTTAAGTACATTTGATAAGCAGCATTATCTCGAAAAGAATTAGTTTTTTCAGCTTGCTATTTTGCTGACTATAAGCCTTTATAAAAATCATCAAAACTTTTATATCCGAGTACTGATAATTGCTGATTAGCCTCTTCATCTATATCAGCTTTACTTTTATAACGTTTTAATATATTTTTTTCATGATCTAATCCGAAATACATATCAACGAATTCTCCAGGATTATGTGTTTCAGACGCCACTTTATACACTCTTCCAGCTAAAGTAGTTGTTGGAACTGTTAGAACAGTTAAAGAACGTGCGGTTTCACCCATCTCGGGTATTTTACTTACCAACTTACTTCCTATATTATTTGCTCCAAATGTTAATGCTGTAAATAGACCATTATTTAATGCATTATTAGTAGGATCACTATACTCGTGAGGATGTTTCTATTTAAATTTATGTATGGCCTCATCATAATTATTTGCCATAATAGGTATTAAATCTCCATACTGGCCCATATTGTATAATTTAGGGACTGATCTTACTTCTACTTCTGGTAAAATTTTTCCAAGCTATTGAACTCCATTTTCATCAAATAATAGATTATTATCTGATAAATACTATTCTGTTACAGGTCTGTTATTATAATCTGTATATATGTATACATCTCGATTATTTCTATTTGCAGCATCAAAAACTGCAGCACCATTATAGCTTTCATTATATCCAGATATATTATTATCATCTGTATTAGTTCCCTATGGATTAATCGTCGGTATAGCTATATTATAATTTGGATAATCTACAGGGTTATATTTTACACGTTTGAATTTTGGCATATTTATTTTCTATATTTAAGTTGATAATAGTTAAAATTATCTATTTACATTTTTTCTAATTAATTTAGGTTTAGATTTATTTGCATTTTTATCTTTTGAAACCATTAAAGAATTATCAGTAGCTATTCCCTTAAATGTTCCTCCAAATAAGTGTTTCCATTTTCTACTGTTTATAGCAAATATGGCTCTTTTTCTAGTCAAAGGATTCTTACTATGTGCAAGCTATTCTGCAGTTTTTCCAGTTCTTTTCATAGTTGCTGTAAACTTTCCTTTATTCTCAGGCTTTATATGTATTCCACCCCCTTTTTTAAATAATGCTTCCTATTTTTTACTTGCAGCACTTACTGCAGCATTTTTAATAGAATTATCTGAAAATGGTGCGAATTTATCTATAAGTTTTCTAGTAGGGTTACTTTCTCTTACTTTATCAGATCCGTCAAAATAAGAATACTTAGCATTACTTTCTTTAAATTTTTCAGGAACTTCTTTACTTTTTAATTTTTCTATATTTCCCATAATAATTATTTTTTATCTCCTTTTCCTCGGAAGTCTTTCCATATATCTGTAATACTATCTACACCTAGTAGCCCCACAACACTAAGTAGGAAAAACTCCATAATAGTAGGAGCCTAAATTACATGAATTGTACAATATATAATCACTCCTATACTAACTAGCCATCCTAGGACTCCACAAAATCTTTTACTTGATACTGAACTCTTTGCATCCAGCATGTCTTTGAACCATTTAATGATTTTCATTTGTTCTTAACAAAAATAGATATATAATTGTGAGAATTAAAATAGTTATCAGTAAACCTTATATATGATTAAATGAATAATGATTATGAATGATTTTGAAATAACTAAGCAAAACGGAAACATAGCATTCGAAGAGAAAGCGCATCGTTACTGGGATGTTACGGATCCTAGCAAGAAGTTTACTTCTGTAACAACTATTATTGAGAAATTCGGACAGCCATTCGATAAAGAGTTTTGGTCTGCCTATAAAGCATTGGAAAAATTACTATCTGCTGATGCTTGGAAGATTGAGAAGCCTAGCTTACTTAAAAGTAAGAAATTTGATAAATCTTTATTGGAATTGCATGATATTTCTGAAAATGATTTTAATAGAGAACAGCAAGCAATTTTAGACTCTTGGGATGAAGAGAATAGAAAGTCTTGCGAAAGAGGCACTAAAATTCATGCAGACTTCGAAAACTCCTTTTATAAAAAGAAGAAAAATATAGATATATCTAAATTTCAAATAGGCGGAGAGTTCGAATGCAGAAAAGATTATACAGACTTAGATTTAGAAAATGCAGTATATCCAGAGTATCTTATTCATCGTATAACCCCTGATGGTAAGCTCTGTATAGCAGGACAGATTGATTTATTAGTTAAAAAAGGCAATAACATAATCGTATGCGACTTCAAGACTAACAAAGAGATCAAAATGAAGTCTTTTTTCGATTCCAAGACTAAATCATCTGTAAAAATGAAGTTTCCTTTGAATAATTTAGATGATGTAAATTACTGGCACTATTGTTTACAATTATCTACCTATGCATGGATGCTACAAAAACTTAATCCAGATTTTGTAATTGAGGATTTAGTTATGATCCATATAGATCATAAAGACAAAATGACAATATATCATCTACCTTATTTAAAAACTGAGGTAGAGAAAATGCTTGCTTTTTATAAAAAACAAATTCAACTAGATGAAAGTGCAAGAAAACGTAAACGAATCGAATACTAATAATGGAAGAAGAAAGATTAGCTATTTGTGAAAAATGCGGGATATACAACTGCATGAGAAATTTATGTAATTCTTCGCTGTATATAAATCCAGATAATAATACTGTGTCAGATACTAAGAAAAAGGGATATATCAAAGGATGTGGATGTTATATTCCTACAAAAATAAAAAGGGAATCAAATCATTGTCCCGCTAATAAATGGTAATTTTATGGATGAAGAATATTTAAATTATGGACTTAGTGAATAGCCTGCAGGTGTAGAAATACAACTTCCTGAACAAGTACAAGCAGTTAATCCTGAAGACCAATAGTATTATGTTGGTAATAAAGGAGGTTCCTCAAGAAATCCTTACCTTTCTAAATTATATGGAAATATAGGATAGAAATAGTATGATACTTTAACTAACCGTGCAAAATATATATATAAAAGATTTATTAATGCGGGATTAACCCCTCAGCAAGCTGCTGGTATATTAGGTAATATGTGGGCAGAATCTACTTTAAATTCAAATCTAAAGTATGGATAGTACACAGGGATTGTTCAAAATGATAGAGATACATGGAATGATTTAGTTCCTTTGTATGGGTCATCACTTGATGGGCAATTAAACTATATTATAGATTATACCACTGGAAAACTTGATACTACAAAGAAAAAATCTAGATCTGGACAACCTTATAGATCTCTTATAGGATATTAGTCGGGAAAATATGTAAGAGGAAATCATAGTACTCCAGAAGATTCTGCAAGAGATTTTGCTGAGTATTTTGAAAGATGCTTAATAAGAAGAAACGGGAAGACTTTAAGATATGCTGATGGAAGACCTCAGTTGTAGTCGTTAAAGAAAAGATAGGCAGCTGCCCTGGCATTTTATAAAGCATTTATAGGACAGAAATTTAAAACAGGAGGTAAATTAAAATTAATATTATGTTAATTACTAAATGGGCAAAAGCTATTTTATCTCATCCTAGAGATATTATTAAAGGAAATTATTATAGATTAATTAATAAAAATGATTTACTATACTTAAGTAGATACTAGAAATGTAAAACTTGTAAGTACTTAGAAACTGTTCCTTCTGTTGGAGAAATTTGCGGAGAATGCGGGTGCCCTTTGGAATCTAAATTAAGACTTGAAGAGTTTGAATGTAACTATATTAAAAAGTAAATAGATATTAAATGATTTAGATAATATAAAATTAATGTTTAAATGTTTTATGTTTTTATGAAAGAATTTAGAAACGAATTAAATGCAAATGAGCAAGTAGCTCGTAAAATTATTGGTACTGATACTGAAGCAAAATTTACAGTAAATAACGAAACTGCAGATGATATTGTAAAAAGAGAAAAGGCAGAAAAATTTAATGAACAAGTTGAAGCTATGGAAAATAAATTAAATTCTCACATGGCAGCAATTGAAGAACAGGCTGAAAAATTATCTGCTGACTTAGGTGCAGTTGATATTACTCCTATGGGAAACTACGCTTTGATTAAACCATTTGAGCATAATCCATTTCAAAAAATGAAGGTATCTAAATCAGGTATATATTTAGACTCGGGTGGTATTACTCCAGAGTATAAATCTGAAGAAGATGGACGAATGTACGAAGAAGAAGAGCTTATTAAAGTAGGCATGGTAGTAGAAATTGGACATAAGTGCGAATTTCTTAAAGCTGGAGATTTAGTATTTTATAATACTATGGCTAGTGCAGTGAATGTCCCTTTCTATAAATTAGGCTTAGTAGTAGTAAACGAGCAACGAATTATTGCAGTTGTTAACGATGATTTGACTGAGCGAAAGAAAAAATTAATGAACTATGGAAAATAATTATGAAGATAAAATCTTCTTTAGGCCAGGGGATATTGTTACATTAAAGCAAGATATTCCAAATAAGCCAACAATGGTAGTTATCAGAAAAGAAACTACTATATTTAAAGATAAATATTAGAATACTCAATTAAGAGGAATTAGATGTAGATGGTTTACTACTAATGGTAAACTATAGGAAGCAACTTGGTCTACTAAAGACTTAATTAAACTATAACTATGGGATTTTATAATTTAGCAACACAAGCTCCTGTGTATAGACCAGCAACTTCTGGGGCAGTGCCTTCAGCTCCTTGGATGCAGCAGCCTTCTGTTTCCCAGTATGAATTATTCCAACAATATTATAGCCCATTTTCTGAAGGCGAATATGACAAAAAGGCTTTTAGTAGGGCTACCACTGAAGCAATTAATCATGGATTAAATGTCCCCAAAGATGTGAAAAAATCTATGGAAGAACTTGCTAAGAATGGAGATAAATGGTTTGATAATGAAGGAAATCTTCTTGAAGGTCTTTCTGAAAAAGAAGCAAGAAAAGCTACAGAACATAGAAGAAGAGTATATTAGTTTTATACTAAAATAAAATCTAAATATGTTTCTCCAGAGCAAAAAAGAGCTCAATGGGCTTCTAAAAATTTTATTAGAAACGGATTTGATACTACTGCTGCTAATCAATATGCAGCATTAACTAATTATTCTGATCTTGCCAGTCTTTGGGGAGGTGATGTATCAGGGGCATTAAAAGGTGGACTATATGGAGCCAAAGCATCTGCTAATGAAAAAGCATTTTATGATAAATTAACTGCACCTCAAAAAAGAGCATATTTAAATCAAAGAGAACAATGGATTAAGAGTGGTTTATTAAAAGCAGCTGGAGGATAGGATTTATCCAATGGGCTTTAGGCGGTTACAGATCAAGATATGCTTAAATATATATAGGATAATATCCAGAATTGGCAAAATTCATTTTACGGAAACAATGGGTATGATGATGAATATGAATCTTCTCATCCTGTATATGATAAAAATACTGAATATCTTTACTAGTTGTACGGAATACCTCAAACACAGTCATCTCAAGCATGGGTTCCTACTAATACTATTAGAACTTCTGGATTTATTATCCCTTAGGCTAGTAGTCCTATACAAAAAACAAATTCAAAGAAATCTACTACAGCGCATTCTCCTAGAAGAGTTACTAATGATTCTAAGCCTTTTGGTAAAGAGATAAATTATGAAACTTTAAGAAATAATTTTGTGGGCGGAGATGTGCACAGTGATGACAGATATATTTTAAATATTGGAAATAAAAAATATCCTATAATAATATTTGATTATAATAACGCTGCTGTATACTATGATGGTGGATGGCACCCCTATAGCTTTAGCACAAACGGTTACTTAGTTTAGACTACTAGACAAAGGAACAACGCAATATATACAATGAATCTAGAAAGTAAAGATAAGAAACCAATATAGAATAATAGTATCAAGAATGAAACTCCAAACGTTCCCGATAATATAAATAAAATAAAAATGAATAAATTCGGAGGAAATATAAATAAATTTCAAGAAGGAGGATCCTGGTTGGATGTTCCATTTTTTGCAAAAGAAGATGCCAGATCAGAAAATTCTACAGGAGAATGGGGAGATTACCTTCCTATTACATCCTCATGGAATAGTCTATCTAATGCTATTGATCCTTCTGTAGAACCTTCATGGGAAGCCAGAATTAATGCAGTATTAGATCCTGTATTAGATGTTGCTTCATTAGTCACATTAGGGGCAGGAACTCCTGTGGCAGAAGGTATCAGAGGTGGGTTTCGAGGTATAGCTAAAGGAGTTCAAAAATTAGTTGGAAAAGGTGCTGTAGGTGCTGCACGAGTTTATGGAAAGACAGCATAGAAAGCTGTAAAGAAAGTTGTAGACAAAAAAGCTAAACAATTAGCACTTGCTGAAGAAAGAAAAAATGTTGCAAAAACCTCACAAAAAATATCAAGAAGGCGGAGGGCTATGAGAGCCGTAAGTGAGGCTACTGCACTTCGAACAGCACGTGAGACTGGGTAGCATTTTACTGGAAGAACTCCCGCCCCTCCTAAAGTAGAAGCAGCCCCTGCTAGTAGTACTAGAGTAGTGACTACAGATTCTATTATTATGAGAAAACAAGGAGGAACATTAGATTACAAACATTACTTTGATTTTTTTAATAATAAATTTAATTAATTATGCCGGCACAAGATTCAAACAATCAAACCGATTCATATAATTATCAGTATGTCTTTGGAGGACCTCGTTAGTAGACACCATCCAGAGGGACTATATATGATCAAAACCCAGTGAATGCTTTCTACGGTTTATTGGGATGGAATAATGTATCTCCCCAAGGAATAAATGATTTATCTTCAGATAATCATTTGGGAGGGCAAGAGATTAATAATTTTTTAAGAAATATACATTTTGATGAAAGAAGCGTAGACTCAAGGTATGGAAAAGGAACACTCAATAGATGGAAAGATACCCTTAAAAGATGGGTAAATAATAGGATAAGTAACAACAATAAATATTCAAATTCTCCTCAACAGGCTGCTGATCGCTAGGTGCTAAAATAGCTTATGGATGAAGTTAATTTATAGAATGTAAAGTATGATCCTCTTACAGGAAATGCTCTTTATTATGATAATGTTGGATATGATCAAGGTGTTTCTGATAAGGACTGGCAAGCAGTAAATAAACAGTATACTACTGCTAGAGAAAATTATGCTAAGTCATTAATAGCAAATAAATATAATGAGTACTTGAATTAGAAGTTAAAGGATGATACTTGGAAAGGTGATACAAGCTATGGCTGGAATGGGGCTGAAGATTTAACACAGGCAAATGCGTATAGACTTATTCAGCGTGCAGGATAGGAAAATGGATTAGTGCTAGGAAGCGGAAAAACTTTAGACAGCTATAGTAATACTGATCTAAATAACTTTAAATTTGGAGATAAATCAAAAGCGGCTTTTGGAGAAGCTTTAAAATATTATAAAACTAAAAATCCTGCGTTATACAATGCTATTATTAGAGACAAGAATTTTACAAAACTTATGGGAAATGGAAATTATACAGAAATAAAAGATCTTGATCCTAAGCAAGAAGGATTGGGAGAATGGTGGAATACTACTGGTAAATTAAATCCAGGTCTTGTAAATGAAATAGATAGAAGAGCTAATAGTACCTAGGAAGTAGGAGATTATTTAGAAGCATAGCAAAAAGCACAACAAAGACAAAATACTCCAGCTAAATTTACATCAGCTAATTTAACATTATTTAAACAAGGAGGAAAAATGAATAAATATCAACAAGGAGGCCAAGCACCTACAGCAGCTAAGATGGTGCTCCAGGCTTTATCAGCTGCACAACAGGGAGATCAAAGCGGTCTTCAACAGTTATTCTCAGATAAGAAAACTGCTCAAGCGGTTATTCAACAACTTCAAAAAGAAGCGCAAGAAGGAAGTGAAGAAGCAATCCAAGCTCTTGAAGCTTTAAAACAGATTATGGGTGGAAGTAAGAAACAAGCTACTATGGCTCAGAAAGGTGCTAAATTATCTTATATTCATAGATTAGCTACAGGATGCCCCCCAGGTACAGAAATGACTTATTTCAAAAAAGGAGGTCGTCTATGCAAGGCTTGTATTGAAAAAGCTAAAAAAGCTAAAGAAGGAGCATCTTTAGACAGTATAATTGCTAAAAATAAGAAAAGATATCCTGGAATTACTGATGATCAGGCTGCAGGAAGAGCCCCTATTAGAAAAAATGGTAAAGATTACTATTTAGGTGGTGATGGAGTTTTGAGTGAAGCTTCTAAGAAAGGTAAATACGGATTTGGTGGATTCCTTGAGTATTTTAAAAGTGGAGGAAAAAATCCAGTAAAACGTGTTTCAAAAGAAATAACTGATGATGGCTATGAGATGAAGTTTAGCGATGGAACTAGCTCTAATTATGGCAGAAATCCAATGAATGGTAAATCAGTTGCTATAGGTAGAGATGGAAAAACATATACAGGAGAAAAGGCTGATTCAGTACTAAGAACTGATAGTCAAAAGACAGTACCAGCTATTAAGGCTAATAAAAAGAAAAGTATGGCTTGCGGAGGAAAAGCTAAAAAGAGTTCTCCTAAAAAACCTGTAGTAAAGAAAGATATGTGTGGAGGAAAGGCTAAGAAACATGCTATTGGTGGAAATCTTGAACTTTTAAAATCCATGATTCTTAATTATAATAAGTAATATTACTTAGAAGTGAACTTAGATTTATTGGTTTAAAGTAACTATTTAAAAATAGTTAATATGAGGAATGTTATATGATTAATTTTTTTGTATATGATTAGGTTAACTGTAGATTAGAGCTTAATGAGCCCGAAATATTGTTAGTAAAAGAATTTAAGTCTCTTCTTGAAAAAGACAAAAGTAAAGGGCATAAATTATTCTGGAAGTAGCTAACATATATATATTTAGCACTCAGTTGGAAAAGTCCTTACTCTCAATATACTGAACTTGAAAGACACGAAGAAGCACTCCGAGACTCTGAATTAACTGAAAAAGAGTTCAATGATCCAGGGTTTCGGGAAGCTTGTCGTAAATATAGATAGATACAAGATTCTAATAAATCTATAAAAATGCTTAATGCTGCAAAAGCAGCAGTAGATAGATTTATAGATTATTTCGAAGTTATTGTAGATTTAAATGAGCGTGATCAAAATGGTAAACCTATTTTCAGCGCTGAAAAAGTTATGAAGGAAGTAAGCAATCTTACTAAAGTACATCAAGAATTAATAGATCTTGAAAATGCTGTTAAGAAAGAGCTTACGGAACAATCTACTTTACGTGCTGGCGCTGTTGAAGACTTTGATCCAGGAGTATTTTAAAATATAAGATTATGAATTTATAGGAAGAAGTAAAATAGCTTGAAGAACAACTATAGGAAAATATAAAGAATAAGGAATGGGATGTGCCAAAAGGATCTCCTATACTATGTTTTGATCCTGAATTATCTTATGAATTAACTGGATATAAGCCTATAAATAAGACTAAGGGATTAGATTTTGATCCTAAATGGTTTACAGAGGTGAGAGATTCTTATGAATCTGTCGGTAAATATTGTTCATATCTACCAGGAAGTAAGAAGTTTAGAGAATTTTGGATAGAATAGTATAAAAGATGTAAATATGGATACACAGTAAATGGATATACAATTACTGGATTCCATTATTTCTTTTTAAATTTCTATACACTCCCTTTAGTAAATCAAGTAAAAGAAGCTGGTAGAGGTCGTCCAGTAGGTTTCCCAATGTTTACTGTTGCATAGTATACATGGTTTCATTATCTAGATATGTGCTGCAAACTACTTAAAAATGCTGCACTAATGAAAGCCAGAGGTATAGGATTTTCAGAAATTAATGCCGCAATGGCTGCTGCTGAATTTACTATAATAGCGGGGAGCAATACTATAATAGCTTGCCATGATAAGGGAAAATTAAATAAAACTTTATCAAAAGTTTGGAGTGCTTTAGCTTTCTTGGATAAAAATACACAAGGAGGAATGTCAAAAAATAAACAATTAAAAGATACAGACATGCAAAAAACTTCTGGTGTATATAAAATGGAACATGGAACTAAAATACCTGATGGGTGGCAGTCTACAGTACTTGGAATAGTAGCAGATGATCCACAAAAGCTTCGTGGTGATCGTGCAGACTTCTTAATCTATGAAGAAAGCGGATGCCATGCTCCTGGAACAAAAGTATTAATGGATGATGGTAAAACAAAAAAGGTAGAAGATATTCAATTAAATGATCTAGTAATGGGAGATGATGGAACTCCGAGAAAAGTTATTGAATTACATCATGGTAAATAGCCTATGTATAAAATAACATTATCTAATGGAGATACATAGATTGTTAATGAAAATCATATTTTATACGGAAAGAGATATATTTATCATAGAAAAGAATATGTTGATTTTGAAATTCCTGTAAAAGAATTTTATAATATGATAAAAAATTCTCCAAGAAAACAAGATGGGTATAAATTAATTAAATCTAATAAAATAGAATTTTCCGAACAATCTGTGCCACTTGATCCATATTTATTTGGATACTGGCTAGGCAATGGTGATTCTAATTCTCCAAGATTTACAACAGCAGACCAAGAAATAATTGATTATCTTTAGGAATTTGCAAATGCTAATAATATGAAAATTAGTATTGCTGATTGTGAAAATTCAAAAATATGTAAACATGTTTATTTAGGAAAAGGGGGTAATAAATCTAATATAATTATAGATGCTCTTAGAAATTT
>ERZ1034998.887-NODE-887-length-18434-cov-23.853311_pt1 | contig 18434 bp, 16 predicted proteins | sample MGYA00520621_ERZ1034998 | MGnify/ENA primary metagenome ERZ1034998 (study PRJEB33766, sample SAMN09781748) | gut metagenome | biome: gut microbiome | host: Homo sapiens | place: Madagascar | study: EMG produced TPA metagenomics assembly of the PRJNA485056 data...
TCACAATAGTAGTGGAAGACTTCTGCTCTTTGTAGAGTTCCTTGCGGGTCTCTTCGTCGAAAATAGCGTTCCATTCTTCCAGATTGTACAGCCAGTCAGCCTCTGCCGCTACCATGTTCTTGTACAGGAGAGCCTTGTCAAAGCCTAAGTTTACCTCTGTATCCTCTTCCAGATCATCGATAGGGTTCTTCTCTACCAGGCTGTCGTTGATGCCATCCAGGAATCCAGTCATGGTCATCAGGGATACTTTGAACTTGTCAGCCAGTTCCTTCACCGTACCCTTTACTACTTCATCGGGGTTCTTCAGAAGCTGTGCGTAGATCTCCTTCTCCTCCTGAAAATAAGCTGCCCAAAGCTGCTGCAGCTTCTCTTTACCGGTTGCCTCATTATATGCTACTGATCTCCATTGTTCCATTAAATTCATGATTGTAATACCATCCTTACATAATAATTATATATTTAATCATACGATTTATCCGCTCAATAGATAAACTGCCCCGCCTGCAAGCAGTCAGGCAGTTCACCTATTGACCGAATGATTAATCATAGTATATAACATCTTCACTTCAAACACAACAAAAAAATATTAATCTCAAATGTATAACGGAGGTGGATCCCGGGCAGACTACTACTATCATCGGACCCCCTCCTTTGATCCTACGGAAGATACGATAATACTTAATCCTCCCCTTTTGAAAAGAGGCACCCTCCGGTGCCTCTTTTTTACAATGGAACTTTTCCATCTTTGATCAGTTCAATAAACGCATCCGCCGCCTTCGGATCGAACTGGGTTCCCTTATTTTTCTCCAGTTCTCCCATAGCATATTCCACGCTGAGCGCTTCCTTATAAGATCTTTTGGAGATCATGGCATCAAAGCTGTCACACACAGCCAGAATTCTTCCAAGAAGAGGAATCCCTTCTCCCTTCAGACCTCTGGGATATCCCTTGCCGTCATATCTCTCGTGATGTGACACAACCGCCGGGATCACATAGTTCATATTCGGAAGATAGTGGATCATCTCGATGGACTTCTCCACATGGCTCTTCATGATCTCATATTCTTCATTCGTAAGCTTTCCCGCCTTTTTCAGGATGCTCTCGGGAATCCCGATCTTACCGATATCATGTAATAATCCAGCCACCTTTACCGTCTGGATATCATCCCCCGGTAAGCCCAGCTTCTGTGCCAGCAGCACTGCATACTGGGATACATTCGTGGAATGCTGGAAGGTAAAGGAATCCTTCGCATCGATGGCAGCCACCAGTGCATACACCGTAGGTGCCACCTGTTCATATCCGGTCCCTTTGTTCCTGCGCTCCGCGTCAATATTCCCTTCATATACCTGGATCCGGTTCTTGCCGTTTTGCTTTGCATAAAAAGCTGCCCGCTTAGCCTTTTGAAGAAGATCAGGTGCATCCGACGCCAGTCCGGGATACCATGCCACGCCGACACTGAATGTAATCGGCTGCATGACCTGTGGTTTGTCCACGCCATTCTCCTGTACTGCACAGGTAAGCTTTTCCGCCAGTGCCACCAGTGTCTTACTGCCGGTCTCCGGCACAGAGATCAGGAATTCATTGGAGCCTACGCGGAACACTTTGCCATTTTCTACATTTTCCTGTAATTTCTTCGCACACCATTTTAGGATCCGGTCTCCGGTCTGCTCTCCGTACAGGTCATTATACAATTTAAAATTGTCCATATCCATATATAGGAAGCCTCTCGCATCTCCGAGAGCGTCCTCCCTTTGCAGGCATCTGTTGCAATAGCTGCGGTTATACAGGCCTGTCAGTTCATCGTGAATAGATACCTGATATACTCTTTCATAGGCATCAATATTTTTCAGGCTTCCGGATGCAATGTTCGCCATTTGCCTTATGCAGTCCACTTCCTGATAATTTAGCTTATTTGCCCGCATCCGCTCCATATATATAAACCCGCAGATCTGATTATCATATCTTAAGGTTGCGATCACTGTCCGTTCCGGGATATTATCCTGTTTCATCAGGTCACAGATCCCGGCTGCTTCTTCCTTACTTAATGGAATATGTCCGCTCTGTACCGCTTCGTGATACCCTTCTCCATTCGAATTCTTCTCGAAGATCCTGGCTTCACATCCGGGGATCGCATCGCCCAGAATATCATGCAGTGTAGCAAACAGCTCTCTGCGGCTCAGAATGGATGCCGCCCTGTCCTGAAATTGCCGGATTCCCTCCAACATATGCTTCTGCTTCTGATATAGAATATTCTCCAGCTGCTTCCTGGCGAAAAGAATCACAAGTACTGTCCATCCCGACTGCAGGGTAATGCATAAGATCAGTCTCTGCACTGCTGTCTGTCCAAGGCTCCCTGTCACGATTTCCAGATTATAGGACAGGATCACCACCGGAATTGCCGCCACGATCACTGCCAGAAAATACACCGCACCTACCGTTGCCCGATACGAAAAATCAAACAGATACTGCTTGTACATGATATATACCATGCATATTGCCATCCCCACACTGCCCAGCATATCGAAAGGGAATACACTTCCGGGCAGCATACAGAGCATATTTCCTCCCAGAATAAACACCGTTCCAAGCAGCAGGGGAAACAGCTTTTTACGCAGCTCCTTATTGTCTCCTATCTTACAATGTACAAGATAAGTGGCATAGATCATTACTGCGATCTCCATGGCTGTGAGAACACCGGTTCCGACAGTTGCATGATACACATAAACACAGGTGCCATCCGCGCGGTCCACAAGCTCCGGTGCCGGCAGGATAGTACCACTCCTTGCATTTCCCAACACCAGTGCCAGCGTCAGCACACCATAAATGTAGATCAGGGCATCATGCTCCGTAATCTCCAAAAATCCAAACAGAAACACATACATGAACACCGGGATCATCAAAAGACCAAGCAGGGCGAAATTATGCCAGAAAGTAATTCCGGGAAATATCCCAAGTCTCATAAGGCTCACACTGCCCGTCCAGACCAGGCAGGAGGCCAGCACCAGTCGAAGACCGCGGATTGTCCGGTTCCTCATGGTATTGAAAAAACAGAACAACAGAAAAAGGGAGCAGCAAAAAGCTCCCAACGGAATACCAATATAGAGGTTTCTATTCCATATCGTATCCAGAAAACTCTCCATACTTAATTTTACTCCCTCATGCTTTATTCCCTTGTACTGGAACGTTATCCCCATTCGTCCCATATCCTCTATACAGCTAAGAGTTTACCACATTTTTCTCTTAAAGACAACTGCACATCCAGGATTCTCTGATTTTCCGATCCCCGGAAGGCCAGCCGCAGATTCTTCCTCTCCTCGATAAATTCTCCATCCACAATCACATCCAAAAGCGGCAGAAGCTCTGTGATCACCGGTTCTCCTTCTTCCATCCAGCGAAGCAGATCCCTGTCAAAATGATATCCCGTATAGCACCAGATGGTCTTCTGCGGATATTGCTCTCTTACTTTCTTCACCAGAGAAAGTACGATTCCTCTGTTCTCAGGCTCCATGGGTTCCCCTCCCAGTAAGCTCAAGCCCCGGATATAGTCCGGGGCCAGTGCCTGCAGAATCTCTTGCTCTGTTTCCTCTGTGTATGCCTGTCCATAATGAAAATCCCAGGCTTCGCTGTTAAAGCATCCCTTGCAATGATGGGTACAGCCGCTGACGAACAGTGACACTCTCACCCCGGGGCCGTTTGCCACATCTGTTTTCTTGATCGTTGCATAATTCATAGGACATTTCCTTCCCTTGTACTATCTGCACATTACAGATGAAGAACTCTTGCCTTGATCTCCTTGGTCTTGCCGGCATTCCAGAAGTTCTCTCCCAGATAACCGCAGGTTCTTCTGGTGACATTCATTTTCGCATGATCCTTGTTGTGACACTGAGGGCACTCCCATTCCATATTATCATTGATCATGATCTCACCGTCATAGCCACAGACGTGGCAATAATCGGATTTGGTGTTGAACTCACCGTACTGGATATTATCGTAAATAAAACGGATGACTTCCTCGATGGCTTCCACATTATTGGTCAGGTTCGGTACTTCCACGTAAGAGATAGCTCCGCCCAACGACTTATTCTGGAACTCACTCTCGATCTTGAACTTGGTGAAAGCGTCGATCTTCTCCCGAACATCCACATGATAGGAATTTGTGTAATATCCCTTATCGGTGACATTGGAAATATCACCGTATTTTTCCCGGTCGATCCTTGCGAAACGATAACACAGTGTCTCAGCAGGAGTTCCGTAGAGGCTGAATGCAATACCGGTCTCCTCTTTCCATTTTGCGCAGCGATCCTTCATATAATCCATGACACGCAGGGCGAATTCCTTGCCGGGCTCCACGGTCTGGCTGCATCCCTTCATCAGATAGGTCGTCTCATACAATCCGATATAGCCCAGAGACATGGTGGAATAACCGTTATGCAGGTATTTATCGATGGTCTCACCCTTCTTCAGGCGGGCAATGGCGCCGTACTGCCAGTGGATGGGGCTCACATCGGATACCACACCCTCCAGTGCCTTATGGCGGCACATCAATGCTTCATAACACAACTCCAGACGCTCGTCCAACAGTTTCCAGAACTTCTCCTCGTTTCCTTTTGCCAGGATACCGATCTGGGGCAGGTTGATGCTGACAACGCCCTGATTAAAACGACCTTCCCACTTGTACTCTCCGTTTTCATCCTTCCATGGAGACAGGAAAGAGCGGCAGCCCATGCAGGAAAATACATTGCCCTCGTAGTTCTCACGCATCTTCTTGGCAGAGATATAGTCGGGGTACATTCTCTTAGCGGAGCACTGTGCGGCCAGCTTGGTCACATAGTCGTATTTTCCGCCCTTTAAGCAGTTATTTTCATCCAGCACATAGACTAACTTCGGGAATGCGGGAGTCACATAGACACCCTTCTCATTCTTGGTTCCCTCGATGCGCTGACGCAGGATCTCCATAATGATCTGTACGGTCTCTTCCACATATTCATCGTTCTCATCAATATGCAAAAACAGTGTCACGAAAGGAGACTGTCCGTTCGTGGTCATCAAGGTATTGATCTGATACTGGATGGTCTGTACGCCGGATTTTAACTCATCATGCAGACGCATCTGAACGATCTTGTCCTTGGCTGCCTGATCCAGGGTATCTCCGAACTCGTCCTCCAGCTGTTTTGCAAATTTTTCCCTGCTCTTACGCAGATATTTTCCCAGATGCTTGATATTGACGCTCTGTCCGCCGTACTGGTTGCTGGCTACGGCTGCGATGATCTGGGTGGTCACAGTACATGCCACCTGAAAGCTCTTGGGAGATTCGATCATTTTACCGTTGATGGAAGTACCGTTGTCCAACATGTCCTTGATATTGATCAGACAGCAGTTGAAGATCGGCTGGATAAAATAATCCGCATCATGGAAATGCAACACACCGTTATCATGTGCCATGGCAATATGCTCCGGCAGAAGCAGACGTCTGGTAACATCGCGGGACACTTCGCCTGCAATATAGTCTCTCTGCGTGGATGCCAGGCGGGTATTTTTATTGGAATTTTCCTCCGCCAGTTCCTTATTCTCATTCCGGATCAGTTTTAAAATGGATTCATCCGTGGTGTTGGATTTGCGGAGCAGACTTCTCTGGTAACGGTATACAATATACTTCTTCGCCAGGGTATATTTGTTGTGCTCTACCAGATGTTCCTCGATCATATCCTGAATATGCTCCACGGTCTGGGTCTGTCTGCCCTCCTGCTGCACATCCTCCAGGATCTCTTCAATCAACCCCTCGCTGGCACGATACCGCTCCTCCACCTCGTTGTTCGCCTTATGGATCGCTTCCCGGATCTTGTCCTCTTCATAAGGCACTACTCTGCCGTCTCTCTTCTGAATCTTCATTGCTGTTCCCTCACTTTATATCATTCCCATCGAGATGCGAATTTCTGCATAAGCCGAAAGAAAAGCCGCATCGGAAGCAAGTTCCCGACACGACTCTCTACGCAAATCATAGTATATTACTAGATTTTGTGCTTTAAAATTCATTTCGCATCTACATCTTGTATATTTATTATAGTGAGGAAACCTAGAAAAAGCAAGTACCTTTTTTAAAACATTCCTCTTCCGCCATATCCTCCGAAGCACAGACCGCCACCACCGCAGCACAGATTGCAGAACAGGTTCGCCAGACAGATTTTCAGGCACAGGTCATTCCCACTCGCATTGGGATAGCCATAGGCTGCCTGTCTGCTCTCATACCATTGTCCGCCGCTCTGAAGTCTCTGCAGCAGCATCTGGTATTCCATATTCTGCGGTTCCAGTGACGCTGCTTTTCCTGCATGCTCCAAAGCTGCCACATTGTTGCCCAGTCCCATATGAGCCATGGCACTGTAATAGTACCATCTGGCAGTCTTTTCATGCTCCCCCATGCCGTCCAGGGTATTTCTTGCCTCTCTGTAATAACCGTTTCTGAGGTAATTGCCGGCTGCCCGCAGTCTGGGCTCTTCTTCATAGCCGGAAGTCTGCTGCTGCCATCCGGCCTGCTGCCAGAAGTCTCCAAAGTCCTGGCCGAAGCCACCATAACTCTGTCCCTGGTCATAGCTGCCTCCGCGGCTGCGATAGCCCTGCCCGCCATATCCACCGCCGTAACTGTAGCCTTCGGTCCGCTCCTTCATGATCTGCTGGTAGGCTGCCTGGATCTCCTTGAACTTTTCTTCCGCCTGATCCTTATTGGGATTGTTGATATTGGCATCGGGATGGTATTTCCGGCTCAGTGCCTTATATGCTTTTTTTATTTCCTCCTCGGAGGCATCTCTGCTCACTCCCAGAACACTGTATGGATCATAAGTCATTTCCCGTTACCTCTTTTGCACTGTCTTTCATCCGTTTCTTCCGCACGATCTCATAACGGCACCATACACCGGAATACAGAATATTCCGCAGAATATCCACATTCTGTAAAATAGGAAGCTGTTCGAACTCCTTACAGCACTCCGACATCATCATGGTCAGGATCTGCCGGCATTCCTCCTCAAAGCCCGGTTCCTCATACCGTTTCTTTAACGGATTATAGGTTCCTTTTTTGAGGTCCTGCTCGATATCCTCATAGGCATCCAACAGATAAATGAATTTTCCCAGGAAAAATCCAAGTCTCTCCAGATTGTCCTTCCACTCATCCTCACGACAGGATACAATCTGTGCCATGACTCTGCCAAACAATCCCGCCATGGTATCAATATCCGCATTGCCCTGCTTTTCCGCATCCGCAAAATCCTGCATGGCCAGTGAGATATTTCTTACTTTTTCCTGATATAATAACGGTTTTTTACGGAATTTTCTTCCCAACAGATAACTGTACACCAGTCCCTTCAGACTATGCTCGTCCTCCCAGTCGTCCTCCGCTTTATAGCAGGAAAAAAGTACCGTCATATCTGCCACATAATCCGTAAACAGATTTCTTCTTGTGGGATGTTTTTCCAAAGGATGGGCCACACATCTGCACTGGGCCTCCTGCTCCTCCGGTTCATATAAGCCGGTGAGCAGCATCAGGATAAAAGTCATATCGTAATTCAGAGAAAGCTGCCCCAGGACACCGTAACGTTCCTTCAGGCTCTGACACAATCCGCAATAATAGGATCGATAAACATCATACTCCTTAAATTTCATTTCCGACTGATTGATCACAATATATCCGAACATCTGGCTCACCACCCTTTCCTATATTTCTGTATTCCAATTTTCATTTCCCGTGATCCTGCCACAGGATTTTCCCGTCAGGTCTTGCGGATAAATTCTTCACCGCATTTTCTGCACCGGATTGCGATCTTCCCCTTATGTCTGGGCACCCGAATCTTCTGTCCGCATTTCGGGCATTTATAGATCTTGTACTCCTTACGACCGGCAATAGCCTTTTTCTTTCGCTGCCACCATCCGCGAACCTTCATTTCTTTCTTCAGATACCACTGGTTCTCGGCACTCCTCTTACTCAGGTCTTTAGAAAACATCCGGTAATACGCATAGACTAACAGGGCCAGAGCCAGCACATAAAATATTCTCAGACCAAAAAAAGAGAGCGCCAGGCAGACCAGAGCCACAATCATCAAAAACTGATTGAAGCGGTCGTTGCCATAACGCCCCCACATGAAACGCTGTAACTTCTCTTTCATGAAGTACCACCTTTCGTCCGCCACACAGGGACATTTTTAACTTTGTCCTTATTATGGTCTGCCGAAAGGCAAAAAGCAATTAACTAAATATAAACTTTTGTAAAAGAACTATTATTTATTGTTCCGATCCTTCTGCCACAGCTCCTGTGCCCGCACATCCCATTTTTTTGCATACTCCGCACATTTTCCACACAGATGCTCCACGGATTCCGGTGACTGTAAGTCAGTGGAATGGGCTTTTGTCGTTTTGGGTTGAGAAACGGCTATTTTTTGTTTATAATATCTCTATCTTGGTTCTTTTTATGGGAAAAGGAGTCATGTGATGAAGACAAAGGAATTATTGGCAGACAGCTTTCGGACACTTGTGCTTACCGTGCCTTTTCAGAAGATATCCATTAAAATGATCACGGATGGTGCTCATGTGATCCGCCCGACTTTCTATAATTATTTTCAGGATAAATACGAAGTGATCGAGTTCTTGTTTGACCGGGATATCGGCAGCAAGGTCGAAGTCATGATTGAAAATGACATGGAACACGAAGCCATTAAGCTGATGTTTATCTGCTTTGAGAAAAATAAGGAATATTACCGCAGACTTTTTGAGATCACAGGACAGAACAGCTTCGGAGAATTTTTTGCCCATTACTGCGAAGAGACTTTTTTCTGTATTCTATCCAGACATCCCATGAAGAAAATGCCCTGCAATCTGATCACTCCCAAGTCACTGGCACATTATAATGCTCTATTACTGATCGAGATCCTGAAGCTTTGGCTCTCTTCTCCCAAAGATGTGCCCGCGGAGAAGATTTTCGAAGCTTATCAGTACATAATGCGGACTCCGATCCTGGACATGATCCAGTATCCGGAGATATAAAATATAAAAAGACAGGTTCCGCCGAACCTGTCTTTTTATATGATTTGTGTTATAATCTCGTAATTACGAAAATATCGTAGATTGCCTTGATCGCAGTCTCGAAATCATCATTTGCCACACCGATGATGATGTTCAGCTCAGAGGATCCCTGGTCGATCATCTTGACATTGATATTTTTGTGTGCCAGTGCGGAGAAGATTCTGCCTGCAGTGCCGCGGGTGGACTTCATGCCACGGCCTACGACAGCGATCAATGCCAGGTCGGATTCGATGTCAATGGCGTCGGGATTGGCCAGTCTATGGATGCCTGCCACTACCTTCTGTTCCTTGTGCATGAACTCATCCTGATGTACGAATACCGTCATGGTATCAATGCCGGAGGGAACATGCTCGAAAGAAATACCATTTTCTTCAAATGCCTGCAATACCTTTCTGCCGAAACCGATCTCGGAGTTCATCATATCTTTTTCAATATTGACGGAGCAGAAGCCCTTCTTGCCGGCGATACCGGTGATCACGTATTTGGACTTCTGACAGGTGCTTCCCACGATCCAGGTACCATTGTCCTCGGGAGCGTTTGTATTGCGGATATTGATAGGGATACCTTCCTGACGTACCGGGAAAATGGCATCCTCATGAAGAACGGTAGCACCCATATAGGCCAGCTCGCGAAGTTCACGATAGGTGATAGTCTCAATAGCCTCGGGATGATCAATGATGCGGGGATCCGCAATCAGGAAACCGGATACATCGGTCCAGTTCTCATAGACATCCGCTTTGGCAGCCTTGGCCACGATGGAACCGGTGATGTCGGAACCGCCTCTGGAGAAAGTCTTCACCGTTCCGTCGGGCATGGCACCGTAGAAGCCGGGTACAACTGCTTCCTTGCTCTCTGCCAGTCTGGCACGCAGTACTTCATTGGTCTTTGCTGCGTCAAATTCGCCGTTCTCATCGAAGAAGATGACGGTTGCCGCATCAATGAAATCATAGCCCAGATAATTTGCCATGATAATACCGTTCAGATATTCACCACGGGAAGCCGCGTAATTGCTGCCGGCCTTTGCCTTAAAGTTCTTCTCAATAGTCTTGAACTCATCGACAAGATCCAGATCCAGCTGCAGTCCGTCGATGATCTCCTGATAACGGGCTTTGATAGCATCCAGCTCTGCCTTGAAGCTCTTGCCCTGATCTGCCAGATCATAGCAGGCATACAACATATCCGTTACCTTGGTGTCATCGGAAAATCTTTTCCCCGGTGCGGAAGGTACCACATATTTTCTCTCCTTATCTGCCCGGATGATGTTTCCTACTTTTTTGAACTGCTCTGCGCTCGCCAGAGAACTTCCACCGAATTTCACTACTTTTGACATAACATTTTCTCCTCAACTCTATCTAATAATAGTATATCCTTTTTATACCAGACGGATCCTGCCGAGCATGTGCTCGCCCAGTGCCTCGTATTTTGCCTGAAAATCTTTTTCCTTCATACTCTGTGTGAAGTATCCGAAGTCTTCCTTCCGGTCCTTAAGATGTACCACCCGGCCTCCGGGGAACGCTGCTGTAACCGCATCTTCCGCTCCGGCCTTTGCCCGGATGAAGAAACTTCTCTCGGCCTCGCCGATGTCTGCCAGCTTTACTTCCTCTTTGTCCCAGAAGCACATGATCACCTTGCCCTGATGTCTTGCACAGTCGATGACATCCGATACCACTGCACTGGCGGTGGGAAGCTTGCCTGCGCCCCGTCCGTAGTACATGGAATCTCCCAGCATATTGCCGGTGACAAATACAGCATTGAATACCCCGTATACCATGGCCAGGGGATGGTCCTGGGGAAGCATGAACGGTGCCACCATAACTTCCGCTGTGTCATCGTCAATCGCACGGCTTCTGCCTAACAGCTTGATGGTATACTCCGCAGCATTGGCATATTCAAAATCTGCTGCGGTAATCTTCGTAATACCCTCGGTAGGGATTTTCTCGGAATCCACGTTTTTACCAAACATCAGAGAAGACAAAATCGCGATTTTGCGGCAGGCATCATGACCTTCCACGTCTGCTTCCGGATTACGCTCCGCATAGCCCTTGTCCTGTGCTTCTTTTAAGACGGTATCGAAATCCGCACCTTCTTTTTCCATTTTGCTTAAGATATAGTTCGTGGTACCGTTTAAGATACCGTTGACAGCCTCAATCTTCTCTGCTGTCAGGGAGTAGTTCAGCGGACGGATAATGGGAATACCGCCGCCCACACTGGCTTCGAATAAGTAGTTGCAGTTATGCTCTCTGGCGATCTGCAACAGTTCGGGACCATGCTTTGCTACCAGCTCCTTGTTGGAGGTGCAGACACTCTTGCCCAGTTCCAGCGCCTGCTTCGTGAACTGGTAAGCAGCTCCGACACCGCCCATGGTCTCACAGATGATGGTTACGCTGTCATCCTGTAAGATCGTATTGAAATCATGAATGACCTTATTCTCATAAGGATCTCCGGGGAAGTCTCTCAGATCCAGGATGTATTTCACTTCCAGTTCCTGTGCGGACTTTTTATTTACCATGTCCTTATTTTTCTCGATAACTTCTACCACACCGCTGCCGACGGTGCCGTAGCCCAATACCGCAAGATTGATCATAATATTCTCCTCGCTTTTATCTTTTTCGTTCCAGCATTATTCCTTTGCCAGTATTTTCACATGATGTACACTGGGCTGCCCCTCCAGCTGTTCAATCATCCGGGAAATATCTCCCGTAGTCTGCAGTACTTGTATACTCAGTGTCAGAGATGCGATTCCGTTGATCGGAATACTCTGATGGATCGTCAGGATATTCGCCCGGTACTCTGCGATGATCTTCAGCACATCCGACAAGATTCCCGGTTCGTCATCCATCTGGAAAGTCAGTGTGATGGTCGTTCCCTGAGAATTGTCATGAAACGGAAAGATATCATCCTTGTACTTATAAAAAGAACTGCGGCTGATGCCAACTGCATCAACCGCTTCCTGTATGGTCAGAACCTTCTCTGACTCAAGAAGCCGCTTTGCTTCCACTACCTTTAACAGTACCTCGGGGATTGCCTTCTGCTTCACCACGAAATACTTGGTCGTTTCTCCCATATGTTATCCTTTCCGCATTTCGTATCCGTAGTACGGACACTTGTTTTTCACTGAGGGATATTCTAGCACAGTAAAGTATGAAAGGCAACCCCCATTTTTATCTTTTTCAGGCATTTTTATTGCATTTCGGAGCATTTCAGAGTATCAAAAAAGAGCCTTTCGGCTCTTTTTTTGATGCTCTGATCTTTAGATCAAAGGATACTTGTCGGTTAATTTCTGAATGATGGCTCTGGCTGCGGGAACCTGCTCTTCGCCGCCCTTGATGACCAGGGCAATGGCTTCTGCCACCTGGTCCATGTCCTCGGTGTTCAGACCTCTGGAGGTTACAGCAGGGGTTCCTAAACGGATACCGCTGGTCACGAACGGAGACTGGGGATCGTTGGGGATGGTGTTCTTGTTGGCAGTGATGTGCGCTGCATCCAACAGCTTCTCCACAGCCTTACCGGTCAGTCCGTAAGGGGTCAGATCCACCAGCATCAGGTGGTTGTCGGTGCCGCCGGATACGATCTTGATATCACGGCTCATCAGACCCTTGCACAGTGCCTGGGCATTGTCCACGATATTCTTCTGATATACTTTAAAGTCGTCGCTTAATGCTTCCTCGAAGCAGACTGCCTTGGCAGCGATGACATGCATCAGAGGGCCGCCCTGGATGCCGGGGAAGATGGCTTTGTTGAAGTTGAACTTCTCATTGGCTTCCTTATTACACAGGATCATACCGCCTCTGGGTCCACGCAGGGTCTTATGTGTGGTAGTGGTCACTACATCCGCATAAGGGATGGGACTTGGATGAAGGCCTGCTGCCACCAGTCCTGCGATATGTGCCATATCCACCATCAGCACAGCGCCCACTTCGTCCGCCACTTCACGGAACTTCTTGAAATCAATGGTTCTGGCATACGCAGAAGCACCGGCAATGATCATCTTAGGCTTGCATTCCAGTGCCAGTTCTCTCATTCTGTCATAATCTAAGAACCCGTTGTCATCCACGCCATAAGGTACTACATGGAAATATTTACCGGACATATTCACAGGTGAACCATGGGTCAGATGTCCGCCGTGATCCAGATTCATGCCCATGATAGTATCACCGGGCTTCAGAACAGCAAACTGCACTGCCATATTCGCCTGTGCTCCGGAATGAGGCTGTACATTGGCATAATCACAGCCAAACAGCTTCTTGGCACGCTCGATTGCCAGATTTTCGATAACATCCACGCATTCACAGCCACCATAATATCTCTTGCCGGGATAACCTTCCGCATATTTATTGGTCAGTGGGCTGCCCATAGCCGCCATAACTGCCTTGCTTACCCAGTTCTCGGAAGCGATCAGCTCGATATGACTGTTCTGACGATTCTCCTCGTCGATAATGGCCTGTGCCACCTCGGGATCTACTTTTTTTACTTCATCCAATGAATACATGCCTCATTCCTCCTTATGTTACGTTAATTCGCTAAACTTATGGTTTAGTATAGCATAGAACTATTAAGTTGCAAAGATGGAAAATGAACAATGTTGGCAGAAGACCCTCAGGTGTGTTAGAATAAACTTTAGTTACATCCTTACGAAAGATGAGGTATCCTCATGTATCATATTATTATCAATCCCGCCTCCCGCTCCGGCAGAGGGGCGAAGATCTGGTCTGAGCAGATCGAACCGGCTCTGAAAGTAAGTGATGCCGTATATCAGACCTATTTTTCCAAAAAAGCCGGAGAAGTAAAGCATCTGGCTGCACAGATCACCGCAGAATATTCAGATGAGACTGATTTAAAGCTCATTATCTTAGGTGGCGATGGCACGGTGAACGAAGCCCTGCAGGGCATCGCTGATCCTTCTAAGGTGATTCTTGGTTACATTCCCACCGGCTCCAGCAACGATCTGGCCAGGGATCTTAATATTCCCAAAGAGCCGAAAGCAGCCCTTGATCTGATCCTTCGGGATGCTGCTCCCAGAGTCATGGACTTAGGGAGACTTACTTATCTCGATGAGGATCAACCGGAAGAATCCAGGCTGTTCGCTGTCAGCTGTGGAATCGGCTTTGACGCAGCCGTCTGTGCAGAAGCCATGCATTCCCCCATCAAGGATACCATGAACCGGATCGGTCTTGGAAAGCTGACGTATTTAGGAATCGCCTTAAAGCAGCTGATCACCGCCCGCAAGGTCTCCTGTACCCTGACATTGGAAGACACCGTGCATAACAAGCAGGAAGACTTAGCACTTCCCCGCTTTCTGTTCGTTACCTGTATGAGTCACCGCTACGAGGGCGGCGGTTTCATGTTCTGTCCCTCCGCCAACGATCATGACGGCGTACTGGATCTGTGCTCTGTAGGTAATATTTCCAAAGGACTGGTGCTGCTTGCCCTGCCCACAGCCTTTTTCGGTAAACATTATTTTGTCAAGGGTATCAATGCGCATACCGCCACCCGGATGTCCATTACCACTTCCTCTCCGTTGTGGGTACATACCGACGGAGAAGTGACCAGAAAAAGCTGTGGTTTCCGGGTAGAATGCCTCCCCGGTGCCATCCGCATGGTCACTCCCGAAGTGAAATAAACATACCCTAAAGATTTTCTTAAGAATGCTTAAGTATTCCAAAAAAACCTTGATTTTTTTCTTCCGGTGATTATACTAAAATTGATTTTGAAGCATAGGTTTGGTAGAGAAATGAGGTTTTTATGGAAAAGATTAAGATCTTCTATTTAAAATATAAACATGCCGTTCCACTTATTATATATGCCATTATCTATATGACATGGTTCGCCTGGCTGGAGAAGAACACCACCGGGCATTACCGGATCATACATATGGCTGCTGATGACTACATCCCTTTCTGTGAGGTGTTCGTCATTCCTTACTTTTTATGGTTTGCCTATGTATCGGCAGTGGTCATCTACTTTTTTTTCAAAAATAAAGAGGATTACTACCGCACCTGTATTTTCCTCTTTACCGGCATGACGATCTTCCTGATCATATCCACTCTGTGGCCCAACGGACAGCATCTTCGTCCCGCAGTGATGCCCAGAGACAATATCTTCACCCGCATGGTAGCCGCTCTGTACCGGACGGACACACCTACCAACCTGTGGCCCAGCATTCATGTATATAATTCCCTGGGTGCACATTTTGCGATCATCCGCAGCAAGTGCTTCGAGAAGAAAAAGGGCATCCGCATCGGATCCCTGATTTTGGCTTCTTCGATCATCCTGGCGACCATGTTCATCAAACAGCACTCCGTCTTCGATGTGCTCACCGCTTTCGTTATGGCGGCTGTGATGTACACCCTGGTATATCGTTACGACCTGCTGATCGCAGTCAGAGAGTTCCGCAACAAGAGAAAAGCAAAACCGCAGATCGGTTAATGAATTGAATTTCTTGAGACAAAAAATGCAACGGCAAATTCACCGTTGCATTTTTTATGATTCACACCAGGTAGGCTCACCGTTTTGGTCTGAATGATCACAGCACTTCTTCACTTTTCTGTAATGCGGAAGCAATGACCGCATCCATATCATAATAGCGGTATTCCGCCAGTCTTCCTCCGAAGATCACATTCTGCTCGGCATCTGCCAGCTTCTTATACTCAGCATACAGCGCGCCGTTCTTTTCATCGTTGACCGGATAGTAAGGCTCATCTCCCGGCTTCCACTCGGAGCTGTATTCTCTGCTGATGACTGTCTTCGGTAACTCCTGTCCCTGTTCGTCCTTGCCGAACTCGAACCATTTATGTTCAATGACCCGGGTCCATGGAGTCTCACGGTCCGTATAATTCACTGCCGCATTGCCCTGGAAGTTCGGAATATCCAGCACCTCTGTCTCGAATCTTACGGAACGATATTCCAATGCTCCCAGCGAATATCCGAAATACGCATCGATGGGACCGGTATAGACGACTGTTTCCGCCAGTCTGTCCAGTTCCTCCTTCTGCTCCAGATAATCTGTATTCAGGCGTACTTCAATACCTTCTAACAAATGCTCCACCAGCTTCGTGTAACCGCCGATGGGAATGCCCTGATACAGGGCGTTGAAGTAATTATTATCAAAAGTCAGTCGAACCGGCAGACGCTTGATGATAAATGCCGGAAGATCCTTACAGTCACGTCCCCACTGCTTCTCTGTATAGCCCTTGATCAGCTTTTCAAAAATGTCTCTTCCGACCAGAGAAATTGCCTGCTCTTCTAAGTTCTTCGGCTCCTTGATACATGCTTCTTTTTTCTGCTCTTCGATCTTCGCCGCTGCTTCCGCAGGCGTCACTACACCCCACATTTTATTAAAGGTATACATGTTAAAGGGCAGGGAATACAGTTCTCCACGATAGTTTGCCACCGGGGAATTGGTGAACCGGTTGAACTCCGCAAATCTCGTAATATACTTCCATACCTTCGTATCATTGGTATGAAAAATATGGGCACCGTATTTGTGGACATGGATCCCTTCCACTTTTTCCGTGTAAATATTACCCGCCACATTGGGGCGCTTATCGATCACAAGAACCTTTTTCCCTCTGTCAGCCGCTTCTCTTGCGAACACGGCTCCGTACAGGCCGGAACCGACGACCAGATAATCGTATTTCATAGTTTCTATATGTTTCCTTTCTCACAGACACATTCAGACACATTTCTGTACTAATATTTATTATCTCCGTCATGCGTTACTGCTGCGTAGCAGTCTTCTGTCCGAAGACACGCTTCAGTACAAGCAGTGTCCCCAGTGTCAGCAGAATACCGATTACCAGACAGATCACCACATTCTGTACAAATCCGGCAATGATATAGGTCACAAAAGAGATTGCTGCCACAGTCAGTACGTAAGGTACCTGGGTGGATACATGGTTGATATGATTACACTGTGCCCCTGCGGAAGCCATGATCGTGGTATCGGAGATAGGAGAACAATGGTCACCCATAACAGCACCTGCCAGACATGCAGACACACCGATGATGATCAGATGCTCGGCTCCGGGTACGATGGCTCCGGTAGCAGGATCGGTAAATACGCCGGTTACAATAGGGATCAGAATACCAAAGGTTCCCCAGCTGGTACCGGAAGCAAAAGCTAAGAAGCATGCTACCAGGAAGATGATCGCGGGAAGCATATTGGTCAGTCCCGTAGATGCGCCCTGCATCAGACCTGCCACATAAACGTCCGCACCTAACAGTCCGGTCATGGTCTTCAGGGTAACGGCAAAGGTCAAAATCAGCATGGCAGGTACCATAGCAATAAAGCCCTGGGTCAGACAATTCATGGCCTCCTTAAAGGATACCAGTCTTCTGCACATATAATATACAATGGCAAACAGCAGCGCGATCAGCGATCCCCAGGGAAGTCCCACAGAAGCATCGGTAGCACTGAAGGCATCGATAAAGCCCACACCTTCGAAAAATCCGCCGACATAGATCATACCAACGACACAACAGATGATCAGTACGATCACAGGAATCAGCAGATCATATACTTTTCCTTTTTCAGAACCCTTGGGTGCGTTATCCGCATTTGTCACGCGTTCACCCTCAGTGAACAGGTCACCCTTTTCTCTGGCATTACGCTCATGCTTAGCCATAGGACCGTAATCGAATCCCATCAGTGCCATTCCGACAACAAATACAATGGTTAACAGCGAATAATAGTTATAGGGAATTGCTCTTACGAACAGTTCGATGCCGGAATACACACCCTCATCCACCATACCGGATACTGCTGCTGCCCAGGAAGAGATCGGTGCGATCATACAGATGGGTGCCGCCGTGGCATCTATGATATATGCAAGCTTTGCGCGGGAAATCTTGTGTCCGTCTGTGACCGGCTGCATAACGGAGCCTACGGTCAGACAGTTGAAATAGTCATCCACGAAGATCAGAACACCTAATAAAAAGGTGGCAAGCAGTGCTCCCGCTCTGGTCTTTACATGCTTTTTCGCCCATTCCCCGAAGGCTGCAGAGCCTCCTGCCTTGTTCATCAGTGCCACCATGGTTCCAAGCAGGATCAGGAACATGAAGATACCGATATTCCATGCATCCGCAACAGAATTGATGAATCCATCGTTGATCACTGTGTCCAGCGTCGCAATGGGAGAAAATCCGGTATAGATCAGAGCTCCCGTAACGATACCGATAAACAGTGATGAATATACTTCCTTTGTGATCAGCGCCAGTACAATTGCTACCACCGGGGGTAGTAATGCCCAAATTGTTCCGTACATAATTTTGCCCTCTCTCGTAGTTTTTTCGCAGTTTTTCACTACATATTTAAATTTATGTCAAACGTTTCAATGTGTCAATATAATTTTCCAAATTAACGCTTTAGCAC
>ERZ1034998.891-NODE-891-length-18394-cov-26.309881_pt1 | contig 18394 bp, 26 predicted proteins | sample MGYA00520621_ERZ1034998 | MGnify/ENA primary metagenome ERZ1034998 (study PRJEB33766, sample SAMN09781748) | gut metagenome | biome: gut microbiome | host: Homo sapiens | place: Madagascar | study: EMG produced TPA metagenomics assembly of the PRJNA485056 data...
TATGTTGCCAGTTTGACACCCACTGGGGTGTAGTATCAGTATACCGAACGGTATAAAGATTTGTACCACTATACCGAACAGTAAGTATAGAGTCTGTTCTACATCAAATATAACAAACACACGTTCGTCAACTATTCCGAAAATTCATTGTACTATTCCTTAAGAGTGTGTTACAATAAGAGCATGAAAGGAGTGATAAGGGTGAAAAAAGAAAAGACACTGAAATTTGATAATGTAATACGTTACTTAGATGAAGCATGTAATAATTGCATATTAACTGATGAGAATTTTATTTTAGGTACAACTGAGTTGAATTATAAACAAAATTACTTTCGTTATATGGGAGTATCTATTGAATATCATAATGATATAACATATTTTCGTTTTGATAGAAGCACCTATATAGCTAAAAGATATATGAGTGGTATCGTATGTAGTAATATTGTTTATTTAATGAGAATTTCGATTATGTTTGAAAGGAGTTTACACGAATGGGTATTAAACAACGTTATAAAGCAATGAACCCGAACTTAGGTTCTCACTGTATTACATCCCGCGACATACTTTACCTTACTAACGTAAAGAATCGTGATGAACAATATACCTACCCGTTAGCAAACATACTTTCTATCGAATATGCGTTTGCTTATGATTGTCTTACAGCCAATGAAAGAATAGAAGCTGATGTTGCACCAATGGATTTGATATTGATTATCATTACAGTCAGGAAAGACAAACAGATGTTTTTAGCAAGAAATATGGAACTTATGTTTGATTATTATGGTTTTGATAATGAGGAGTGATAACATGAAAGTATTTAAGTCAACAGACGAAACGTTAAATAGTATTTATGAAGAAATGTATGAAAAGTTTAGGGTAGGTTATTATCATTACATTGATGTTTACAATGTATTAGTTGGTGCATTGATATACTCATATGCTACTGATAAAATATCGCATAAGGAGTTTATGGAGCTATTACAAGTAATTAAAAAGGAGATAACAAAATGAACACAGTAATATGTCAACCTTTTAAGTGTAGACCATTATCTGAACTTAGAAACATGAAAACAAGCGAGTGGTCAAAGGACGAACTTTCAGCCTTTAGAAAGTTCAACTCAAATGACAATATTGACAAGTTTATTAGAGAATGGGAGCAAACATGTAACAAACTGAATCCAGACAGAAAGAAGATGAATTATGACTACTATAGTAAGTGGTAACTATTCACGTAACACTATTTACAGAAGTGAAACGGTGATAGTAAAAGCATCTTACTGGAAGGGTTCGCTTCAAAGATATGAGTATTACTTTTACAAGATAGGTGATCCGTATCCAATTAAGAAAGTATTTGTATATTTAGATGGGAAGTTGATAGTTGAATGAAGAGTAGAGAAGAAATATTAATTAAAATGTTAAGTAAAAAGTTGCCAGAAGTTAATACAGCTGATGGCATTAAGAATCTATTAAATGATTTCTTTGAACTTGCTGACGATTTTGAAACATCAATGACTAGTCAATGGACTATGGTTGGCTATGTATTTGATTTGTTTAGAAAAGGAGAATTATAATGAGAAAGTGTGATTACAATAAATTGCATAAGAAAGTTATGTCTGAAATTGAGGTTGTTAATAGAATCTGGAATGATAAATACATGACACCTGCAAAAAGATGCTTTCTTTTTGGTCATATATTGTCTAAGATAGAAATGCTAGAGTTTAATGAATGGTGTTATATGGAAGATAAAGAAGCCCGTGATTTGTTCGATTTTAAAGCGAAGTGTGATTATTATGATAGACAGGTAAAAGAGCAAATTAATGAGAAGTACGGCAGATATAAAATATTAGGTAAAGCAGACATTGAGCGTTTATCAGACTACTTTTATAAAATGTACACGAACTACAATGAAAAATGTGGTGCGGCCAAAGTGTTACAAGTACTTGGTTATATTACAGATACACAATATTTGCTTCTTACAGATAATTTCGAGCAACAGTGTTTCGAAAGAATACCAGTAGCAAAAACTGTGTTCAAGTCAATATTACAGAGGTGATATCATGCGAAAAGGCGGATTCCGAAAGAAAATGAATCTGGACTTAACACCAGAAGATTTTTCAAAACTATCTTTGCGTGAAGCAAATGAGATTATAGACAGATTGGCAAAGCGTTATAATCAGCGTGTCAAAGAGTTCTATAAGTTTGACCCATATGCTTCATTGAAAATTTATGAATATAATAAAACAGAAGTAGGCAAACCTGTTTTTTCAAGAAGTAAAGCAAAGAATGTTAATGAAGCTCGTGCAAGATACGCACAACTACAAAGATTTGGACAGTCTAAATATGCATCAATAAGTGCATATAAATCAGCGAAACAGAGTGCAATAGAGAATTTAGCTAAAAATACAGGGCTAACGGTATTGGATGAAGAAGATAAAGCAGAGCTTGCAGGGTTTTTTGATTATATTTATGATACGTTAAAGATGAACGCATCTGAATATAACTATCTAGAATTAGCAGAGTTTTTTTCAGTTTATAAGCTTACTACCGCTGAGCAAGAAGAACGAAAAAAGACAGTGCAAGATATGTGGCATGAGTTTAAGAGTGATGATGAAATAATGGCAGTGTTCTTGGCAAATCAAAAACTAGCTTTGAAAAGTTCTGGTGCATTAGCAAAAGGTGATACTAGAACGTTTTCACAAATTATAAGAGACTCTTTTAAAGAATGAGGTATAAGTTATGCGAGAGGTCATATATAAAGGAAAAACAATAAAAATATATGATTTAGAGGACTGTAAAAAGTCCTCTATTCTTGCTAATATTAAAGGCTCTATTGATTTTAAAAAAGATATAGAAGTACAGAAACATAGAAAGTATCCAGACGAATATTTTTATTCATATCCAAATGCATTTGACACAGAGACTACTACGCTATTAGCGCACACAAGGTGGAATCTGTCTGATGAGCCTATAGGTTTTACTTATCTCTATCAGTTTAACTTACTTAGCACAGTATTTATGTTTAGATTAGAAACTGAGGTCAAAGAGTTTTTTCAGCTAGTCCAGCATATATTTGAAACTGATAAATATAGATTAGTCTTTTACGTTCATAACTTATCTTACGAATGGCAGTTCATAAAAGATTGGTTAGACGTTGTACCTGATAGTGTTTTCGCTACAGAAAAGCGCAAAATCGTATCTTTCCGAACTGAATTAAATATAGAATTTCGCTGTTCATACAGGTTGACAAATATGAATCTTGAAAAGTTTACACAAGACTATAGTACATTCTATGTTAAGGAAAAAGAAATAATGGATTACGACCTTTATCGTGACCCATTTACTAAATTAGATGATAATACACTTTTATATTCTGCATTGGATGTATTAGGACTTTCAGATGGCTTGTTGGGATTTATGAAGGCTAATAACTTTACAATCAAAGACAATAGGCCAACATCAACGTCTATAGTGCGTCATGCTGTAAGAGATGTAATGTTGAGTAAGCACAATAGGCAGTTTACGAAAGATGTTATTAGGCGTACAGCTCTTGACACAAAACTGTATGAGATATTCTTAGACTTAAAAGCTGGTGGCAATACGCATGCGAACAGAGAATATGTAGGTCTTAAATTGAAAAATCTTGGTCATGGTGATTTTACCTCAAGTTATCCGTATCAGATGGTGTGTAATAACACATATCCAATGTTTACTTTTCAGCCTATTAGTTTTATGAAAAACGGCGTGTTTGATTTTAAGCTTTATAAAGAAATATCTAACACTTATGTTATTATTAGTAGGTTTAAGATTCTTAACCCGCGTTTGATTAAGGATAAATATGTTCCAATACCATATCTTTCATTATCAAGATGCTTTAAACAATCCGGTGCATGCACTGATTTGGGGTATGATAATGGACGTATAACAAATTTCAAAGGCATTATTGATGTAGCTTTTTATGATGTTGAGTTTATAAATTGTTTCATAACTCAATATGATTTTGATGCTATTGAAAGTTATGATACGTTTATTTCAATGAAAGGATTTCTTCCTAAGTCATTGCGTGAGTCTGTATATATTTATTATGAAAAGAAAACTGAATTGAAAGGTGTTGCAGGTGCAGAATATGAATACATGAAGTCAAAGAACTGTGTGAATGGTATATTCGGAATGGCTTATACTGACCCTGTTCGTGATATGATTGTTTTTAATCCTCAGACAGGGTTACTTGTGGAACAAGTAACAAAGACAACAATACAAGAACACTTGGAAGAGTATTATTCAAAAAAAACTACATTTCTTGCATATCAATGGGGCAGTTATACAGCTATGCTAGGCCGCGTTGCTTTACAATCTATGATAGATTTGTTTGACCCTCATGATGTTGTCTATTGTGATACAGATTCTTGCTTTTTCTTACATCCAGAAAAATATACAGAAGTGATTAAAGAGTATAACAAAAGGCTTCTATCAGACTATCAGCCTAGTGATAGAGATTATGTTAAGAATTATGCTGTTACAAAGAAAGGTGCTGAAAAATATCTAGGTGTTATTGACATGGAAGATAATGCCGATATTTTTGTTACGTTAGGAGCAAAGAAATATTGCCAGCAGATTGGCGATATTTTTGAAATAACAATAGCAGGAGTTCCAAAAAAGACAGGCTCTAAAATAATGAGTACGCCAGATAATTTCCGTACAGGATTTTTGTTCGGTGAAGAAACAGGCAAGAAGCGACTTGTTTATAACGATTGTGAAAGTGTCAAAAGAGTGATGACACCACAAGGAACTTTTAACATTTATAGCAACGTTGCAATGCTAAAGACAACTTACCAGTTGGATATTACAGATAGATTTGAGAAAGTTGTTGAATATGTGCAAGGAAAGTATGTAGAAGATTATGAAACTATTTAAAAAAGTGTTGACATAACAATAAGTATGTGCTATTATAATAGTGTAGTAAATAACCAAGACAATTTGAAAAAGGTGGATAAATATGAAAGTAGTAAAAACGAATATTGAAAGTAAAGTTGAGCAGTTTAAAGCAGTTAAAAATTCACATCCTGTAAAAGATTTGCTGGACGGTTTTGAGATTACACAGGATTTCATTTACTATGTTGATGAAAAACAGGATGGAAAAGAAGTTGAAATTCTGGCTGTTAAAGGTTCAGACAATGAGTATTACGGCACAAATAGCTCAACATTTATTCATGATTACCTTGAAATCATTGATATGTTTGCTGATTGTGAAGAAGATTTTACAATCGTTAAGGACAGCAACGTATCAAAAGCAGGACGCCAGTTCGTCTATGCAAGATTGGCATAAGCCATTGTTTTCTCCTTTTAATATATGACGGAAGAGCCACTCATTATTGGGTGGTTCTTCCATTTAGAAAGGTGGTATTATGAGTTTATATGATAAAGACGGATGGTTAAATTTTAATTATATACTAGGCTTCAAACCTACATTTATAATTATGGTTGGTGCAAGACAGGTAGGAAAAACTTATGGTGTATTTAAACGCTGTATTGAGGAAAAGTGGACGCCTATGCTTGTTCGCCGCACGCAAGATGAAATAGATTTGTGTTCTATTGAGAAATACAATCCCTTTGCACAATTAAATAAAGATTTGGGAGAAGATATCCATATAGTGAAAGAACGGAACGCTTCAAGAATAGTCCGCATAGTTGGATGGACTGAGGAAGAAAAACCAGTTTATGAAGATATTGGTATAGCGGTTTCATTAAAGGCTGTAAGCAAATACCGCGGTTTTGGTGGTGGTACAATCACAGATATTATCTATGACGAGTTTATTCCAGAGAATCACGTTAACCGAATTAAAAATGAGGGTGATGCTGTTACAAATATGTATGTCACTGTCAGCGGAAACAGAGAAGTATTAGGTCAGCCGCCACTCCGTATGTGGATGATGGCAAATTCGAATAACATTTATAATGCCGTTCTTGATACATTTAATTTAGTTGATGTTTATGACGAAATGCAAAGAAAAGGACAGGAAGTAAGATTTCTGGAAGATAGAGGTATACTACTTCTTAATATTATGAAATCACCTATTTCAGAAATGAGAAAGAAAACAGCACTATTTAAAGCCATCGGAAACGAGTCTGAATTTGCAAAGATGGCAAATAGTAATGAGTTCTCATATAATGACGGTGCGCATATCATGAGAAAGTATGGCAATCCTAAGGATTTAATAGCTGTCTGTCAGTTTGGTAAAATCTATATCTATCTATCGAAATCCAGATCAAACTTCATGTATGTAAGTACGCATAAGTATTGTGAGTTTGAAGAGTTTTATGATGGAAACAAAGACAGTAAAAAGGTTTTTAAGATGAAGTATTCTATATATGGTGAATGGGATGCCCTAGGCTATATCTACTATGAAACATATTCATGCAAATACAGATTCTTAAATGCAATTGATAAATTAGGTTTATTGACTTAAATGAGGTGTATATATATGTGTAAATGTGAATATAATAAGATTGATGTTATTGAAGTTATTCAAGAAACTGATAAAATTAAAGTAGATAAGTTATGTATTGTAGCAAATATAACTAATCAGAAGAAACCTTATTATTCATTACTATATCGTGAGATAGGTTCGAATGAAGAGTACTTGGGATATGGAAGTTATAATTTGACTTATGTTTTAATATGGAAAGAGCAATATTTTGAAATTGTAAACAATTCATAGATACTTGACAAAATTTCATAATTGAATTATAATAACAATAGAGCTAGTTGTTTGCATCAATCTGAAAGGCTGGAAAACGCCGATGCAGGATATCAGAGTCCACCGAAACAATTGGCTCTATTTTAAATTTTAGAAAGGACTGACCTCTGTTATAAGTTATTCTTCATTCTATGATACAACAAGACGGTGGACTCGGAAAGGAAGCTTATGGATGTTAACGCTTTGATGCAGGCTGTCGGAACAGTTGGTTTCCCTATTGTATGTGCAATAGGTATGGGATGGTACATCAAATACTCTACAGACAGAAACAGGGAAGATATTGCTAAACTCAATGAACAGCACAAAAATGAAATGTCTGATGTCACAGTGGCATTAAACAACAACACACTTGCCATTCAGCATTTGTGTGATATGTTGAGTAAAGGGGATGATAAATCTGATAACAGTTAAAAGAGGTAGTACCGGACAAGATGTTTACGTGCTACAAGCTGTTTTAAGAGCAATTGGTATTTTGGGTAAGAATGGTAAACCGCTTGCTATTGATGGCCACTGTGGTGATAACCTTGTTTATGCAATCAACCAGTTTCAAAAAATCCAGAACGCCTACGGAAATACAGCTGTAGGCAGACAAGATTCTTCATGTGGTTCTAAAATGTGGGCATGTCTTTTAGGCGGTGATTGCTAATGGCTTTTACACCTAGACTGAATACAGATGGCATGAGGGGTAGCAAATATTACTATTCTGATAACATCTTTTATCAGAGCAATCTTGGCCCACAACAGACAGGCGGTAATTGCACTTGGTATGCGTGGGGTAGATTCTATGAAATTAACGGAGTCTATCCATCTGGTCTTTCTACTAGTAATGCAGCAAATTGGTACAGCCGTACAAGAGGGTATGCAAAAGGAAAAGAACCGAAGCTAGGAGCTATTGCTTGCTATGGCTACAACAACGGCGGTGCAGGCCATGTTGCAGTTGTTGAGCAGATAACAAGTGATGGTATTGTAACGAGCAATAGCGGATGGAGTTCCGGTAAATATTTCTGGACTGAAAAGTGCAAGAAAAGCAACGGTTATGTTCCATCATGGATGAATGGTTATTTACAAGGATTTATCTATCCTAGCGTTGACACAGGTACTCCCATTTTACCCAGTGACTTGCACTGGCAGTCGATTACAGGGTACGGGCAAGAATATATCAATGAGAAGTCTAGCAACAATGCATTTTGTGTAGCAAATGCTCTGTTGCTTTTAGGATGGAGCGTTAATGCTATCTGCGCAATGCTCGGAAATATGACGATTGAATCGTTTATCAGTGCTGATCTTTATGAACAGGGTGTGGCAGTTGATGAAAGAGGTTATGGCCTTGTCCAGTGGACACCAGCGGTTGACACGATTATTCCATATTTAAATCAGAATTGCCCTAACTGGCAGACTGATTTGGATGCTAACGGAAACTGTCAGTGCCAGAGGTTGAATGACGAACGAAACAACAATCCTACCGAATGGTATCCTAATTTCTCAAGCGTTCCGCAGGAGTACAGAAGATATCAAACGATGGATGCCTTTGCAACTGCCACAGATGATGTAGGTTATATGGCAAAGTGCTTTGTTTACTGCTATGAAAGACCAGCAGACCCATCAGCAACACTGGAAGACCGTGCAAAGTATGCACAGTATTATTTTACTTTGTTACAGGGTTACAGCCCAGCATTGCCGACTGGTAAGGGAATTAGAACAAGGATGCCTATATGGATGTATCCTTGTTTAAGACGTTAGTTAATAAGAAAGAGGTGGACTCAATGTTACAGGCAACAAGAGACGCTATCACTAAATTTTTAGGTGATAGGACAGATGATGAAGCAATTGCTTTACTTGAAACTATTGACAATGAAGGTGTTGACGAAGAAAACTGGAAACAGAAGTATGAAGATAATGATGCTGAATGGCGAAAGAAATATACCGAACGTTTCAAAGAGGGCAAACCGCCTGTACCACCAACACCAGAACCAAAACCAGATGAACCTATTGACGAAGATGATAGGCTGGAAAGTCTTAATCTCGACGATTTATTATATGGAAGTGAGGGTAAATAATGCCAACAAAACCAAGAATTGCAACAAATACAAATATCACCGAGGATGTTATCAACGCTGTAAAAAATTCAGCATCTACTTACTACAAAGATTACGTACCGTACGTAACAGCAGATGTTGATTCCCTTAGAGGTATCGGTGCTATCATCATGAATAACCCAGCTCTTGAAAATGAATTCCTTAACACTCTGGTTAACCGAATTGCATTTGCAAGAATCGCAAGCCGACTGTACACTAACCCTCTTGCAACACTGAAAAAAGGTGTTATTGATGTTGGTGAAACGGTAGAGGATATTTTTGTAAATATTGCAAAAGTCTATCAGTATGGAGAAATTGCAGGAAGCGGAGCCGATACGGCAACAAACCTGTTTAAGAGATATGAACCAGATGTAAGAACAGCTTTCTACATTATGAATTCACAGCTTACTTATCCAGTAACAGTTAACAGAGCAATGCTTAAATCAGCTTTTAAGTCTTGGTCTGGTATGGACGAGTTAATCAGTGGCATTATCCAGTCTGTTTACACAGCAGCTGCTTATGATGAATTCAATATTACAAAGTATTTGATTGGTCAGCATATCTTAAATGGTAAGTTAGCTTACTATAGATTTGATGAAACATCAGCAGATAAATATAAACTCTGTGCAACTCAGATGCGAAAAGTATCCAATGATTTCCAGTTTATGTCAACCGATTATAACATTGCAGGTGTAACTACATTCACCGATTCTGATAAGAAAGTTATCTTAATCAATACAGATTATGATGCAAACATTGACACCAATGTTCTTGCCAGTGCGTTCCAGTTACCTTACGCCGATTACCTTAACAGACGTATCCTTATTGATGGCTTGGGACATCTGGACATTAGCAGACTTAACAAAGCTTTTGCAAATGATCCTACATATAAAGAACCAAGTGCAGATGATATGGCATTCCTCGATAAAGTAGCAGGCGTTATCATTGACGAAGATTTTGTTCAGATTTATGATAACGTATTTGAAATGCGTGATATGCCAGTTGCAAATACACTTGACCATAACTATTTCTTGCATATGTGGCAGACTTATGCTGTAAGTCCGTTCGCTAATGCAGTTGCAGTTATTCCGAATAATTTAGTTGAACTACAGACATCAGATAATACAACTATTAGTGACTTACCGTTAGGTGGAATTAATTATAATGTATTACCATTTTCTGATGCATCTGGTAAATCTAATATACCAATTAACACACCTATTAGCTACATGTTTACAGCTAATGTTAATACTATTACAGGCGGTCGTAAAGATTTAGTATGGACTTTAGTGAGTGATAATACTAATTCAGCGATTCTTATGCCGAATGGTTTTATTACTGCAAAAAGTATTGCAAAAACTAGCAATTATTTCGGTACTATTGAAGTCAAAGCAACCGTAAAAGGTACAGATATTAGTAAGAATTTTACACTTCATATTGGTATGTATACTGCATAGGAGTTAATATGACATACATCATTCCAGATTCAATTATTTACATTTTATCTGGTGTTGAATGTGACCGTGATTACAACCATATCAAATGGTTTAACAGTAGGGCTGAACAGCAGTCCTACATGTTAGACCATAGAATCAAAACGTATGACAAATGCACGTATGTTCGTGACGGAGTTGCTGCAATAGAAGCGTGGGCTGATGATATTTATTCAGCTAACTACATGATGTTTCAGAACTCAGCTTTCAGTGATAAATGGTTTTATGCTTTTATCACTGAAATACGTTACGAAAACAACAGGACGGCGGAAGTTCATTACACGATTGATTTGTGGCAGACATGGTGGATGGATTGTAATATAGGGGAGTGCTTCGTTGAAAGGGAGCATGTTCTTGACGATGCAATAGGTCACAATACAATACCAGAGGGTTTAGAGTATGGGGAACTTAACATAGCAAAAGAAACACTGTTAACTAATTTTAGTTATCAGATTGTTTATGGTTGTGAAATAGCTATCAGCGACAGTCAGCTACAGCCTATTGAAAATCAACCTACATGGTTTAGCGGTTCAACGCTCGGCAGAGTTTTTCAGGGCAGTAAGTTGGGTTACACTGAAAAACCGGATGATTTGCTTAAGTTCCTACAAAATATAATCACAGCAGGATACAGTAATACGATATTGCAGGTATTCACTATACCTAAGGCATTATCACCATCTGTAGATGATGAAACACTTGTTAAGTATAAAGAGTTACCATTATTTCCAGATAATTTTTATGGATACAAGCCACACAACAATAAAATGTTTTGTTCACCTTATTGTGACTACTTAGTTTATGCACCAACAGGTGACAACATGGTATTGCATCCAGAACTGTTTGGCGATAATAAACCCGAGCTTTTTATTCGCGGTAACAAGTCAGCACAGCCACAGGTTTTAATATCTCCTAGACACTATAAGGGAATTTCAACAACTGATTATACCAAAGGGTTCACACTGAACTATGGTGAAAAAGGATCTTTCTTATATGATGCTTATCAAGCAGAAATAGCAAGTTATGGCTTTAACAACTTAACAAGCAATGAAACCTTTAATAACTTTTTAGGTAATGCTGCAATGTGGGGTGGCAGGGTATTCGGTGCGGCTAGCCAGACAGCAACAGGTGTTACGAGTGGCCTTGCAAGTGGCGGTGCGGCAGGTGCAGTTGTTGGTGGTGCAGGTGGTGTTGCTTCTATATTTGACACAATGGCACAATACTCCAAAGATACACACGACACAAGCCGCCTTTCTGGTGCTAGCAACGGAAATGTTCTGTGGTCAAGCCAGTTAAAGGATGCTCGTTGTCAAGTAAAAATGATTAGAGCTGAATATGCTAGAACTATTGACCAGTTCTTCGACATGTACGGTTATAAGGTTAACAGAGTGAAAAGGCCACAGATGGAAGGACGTCCGTCATGGAACTACATTAAGTGTAAAAATGTGGCTCTTACAGGAAAGATACCTGTTGAAGCTGAAATGTTAATTAAATCTGTTATTGAAAGTGGTGTTACGTTCTGGAAAACAACGTTTCACAATTATTCAGCAAATAACAAAATATAGTGAGGTGATAAAGTGAGTAGACAGAAAAGACGATTCTTTCAGAAGATTTACAAAGAGGGGGTTGAGTACAACAAGTGGCTGTTTAAGTTTGCAAATAACGCTATCGCTTCATACAGAGTTGAGGAACTGCCAGTTGAAGTAGATGCAAGATGGTTAGCCCTCAAACTTTTTGAGCTTGGTTCTGTCGCATTTTTTTATGATGAAGACGCACAGGAGTATGCATGCATGCAGTATTTAAGCATGGGTGTATTTGATGGCTATGGTAATCCTACAAGAATAACAGTGTACAGTCCATGGACAAATTACAACAAAGTTCTTGAAAAAGGACAATTTGTTATCATTTGGGACAATTACTTGAGAATCAATAACTATAATTCATTTATCGGTTTAGCGTACAGACTCAGTAGGTTGGATGGCACGATTGATGTTAACTGTACTGCACAAAAAACACCTGTAGTTGTTGCCTGTAACGAGAACTCACAGTTATCAATGAAAAACATGATTGCTAAAGTTGATGCTGATGAGCCATATATACCAGTATCCAAAAAGTTTAATACAGATGATATTCAAGCAATTCAGTTAAATGCACCATTTGTTGCCCTAGACTTACTTGAAGCACAGCAAAGATTATATAATCAAGGTAATTCAATGCTAGGTATCACAAGCGTTATTGCTCAGAAGAAAGAACGAATGATTACAAGTGAAGTGGAATCTAGTAATGCTGACGCCCTTGCAAACAGACGATCACGAACTATGGCTAGAGACTATGCAACAGAACAAATTAAAGATACTTTTGGTATTGATGTTAAATGGTTCTTTGATGATGGTGACGAGCCTAACAAGGAAGTTGAAGACGATATTTTCAAAATTGAAAGATAAATCTTTGGCAGCATCCATGATTAAGAGGTTTTAGATATGAGTAATTATACAACGCAAATCAGATATATATGCGAATCACTTGCAGGTTATGAACGTGGTAAGGGGTATATGTCCGTTGATGAAGTGATCGACAAAAGCTGGGATAAGATATTTCCACCATCATTTGAGACGTTTACACCAGAATATCGCTCTGTTCTTGCAAAGAAAATATTGAAGCATTACTATACCCGTGAGATTGGCTCAGAAACCTTTGGCTTATTTCAGCTGAGACTTGACGCGAAGTTATCTGTTATCATGCCATATTATAATAAGCTCTACAAAGCTTTTGATAAAGATTATGATATTCTTAGCGATACAGATGTAACTATTGACCACAACAGAAAAAGTAAAGGTGACAACAGTTCTAATTTAAGTGGCAATAGCAACAACGAATATATTGAACAGGATATTAGCAGGCACAGCAACACACCGCAAGGTGGATTGGATGGCATTAAAAGTGACAGATATTTGTCTAGTGCTGATATCTCAGACAGTACGAATACAAATAAGAATACTAACGCTTTAAAATCAAACAGTAATTTTAATAGCACAGAAGATTATGTACAACATATCACAGGTAAAAGAGGCGGTATGACTTATGCATATATGGTTAATGAATATGCTGAAAAGCTAAAGAATATTGACCGTATGGTTATTAGTGAACTAAGCGACTTATTTATGCAAGTGTGGGACTGGGGGTGTTTTGATGGAGAAGAGTAATTTTAATCCTATAGGTAACAGGCCGCTTGCACCAACTATTTATGATGAAAATATCACCCCACTTGAAAGTATGAATAAACTGGCTTTTAAGATTAACAAACTGATTGGTGACGATACAAATGTCAAAGAAGTAGTCGACAAGTTGCTAGATGTCTATGCTAGTCATATGAAGTTACAGGGCGGTTATTGCGAAGAATTAAAGTGTATTGCTTTTGAAAATCCTATCAGTTGTGGTTTAGAACATACTTCATCACCGATTTATACGCCTGTTAAAACTGTTGAAGTAGGTGTAAATAATGTTAAGGGTAATGTAACTTTTTATCAGTGGCAGTATAAAAACGATAATGGGTTGTTTGTTGACTTAGAAGCAGAGGGTTCTAATACAGCAAAGTGCAAAGTGCCTGTAACATTTTATAATTCAGGTGATAAAAAAGAGTTTAGATGTAAGTTACAAAATGATAAGTATACTTATTATACAGATGCCATTGTTATTAAATATGTAATTCCTACTGGTACTATTATACAATCAAAAAACGGAAAAGTTAACACATATGAACAAAATCAGTTAACGTTCGATACTGATTTTGAAACAGATTCAGACAATATTGGTTGGATGTGGTCTAACGACAATAAAATCTGGAATAAGTATGGTCAAAAAGGTGTTTCTATTAAACCATACTATTATGTTGACCAGGGAACAAAAACGAACGGAGTTAGTGTACAAAACAGTAACAAGATTTATTGGAAATATCAGTTTAAAGTAAAAGGTAACACTTACTATAGTAATGTACTAGAAACGGATGTAACTACAGTTGATTATGATTGCGGTTCAGCTACATTCAATGGTGTTGCAAACAACAATTGGAACAAAACAGCCGATATGATTCAATGGTATAGTTATCAAAAAGCGTATGATAGTTCAAGAAAGTATTGTGATTTAAACTTATCTATTGATAAAGAATTAAATAATAGTGTAATAACAACTATTCAGTGGCTACAGAAAGTTACAGATATTTTAGGTTTTACGAATGAACCTACACCTAACACATTGTTAGAAAATGCTACAGACATAAATGAAAATATTACTGTTGAACAAGAAAAAAATGGTTATTTATGGAAAAGCGTTTATGCGTTTAGATTACAAGTTATTGTCGGAAATGTTGCATATTATTCGAAAAATGTGTATGTTAATACAAATTTGGCAAAAATAGACATAGCGCAATCACCTAATGGAACGCTAAATATTGAAAGTATACTTACACTAACAGGCACTTTTAATGAATATGTACCAAACAACTATGATATAAATAATATTCAGTGGTTTCTATCTAATAATAGAAATAGTTGGAGCAACTATACTGTATACGGTTCTAGCAATAACGTTATAACTGTTAAAATTTATAATGATAATGCGTCACATATTGACGGTTTCGGTGTTAACGGCGGTACAGCACTTTATATTTGGGCTAGCGTTGATAATAAAATTTGTGGTGTTCGTACTATATCTATTAAACAAAGCTAGTGAGGTGATAAGATGAAAAATAAGTTATATTTAATATGGCCTTTTAGTGACGTTCTCCCTATCGTTTATAATGATGCACTTTCATTGCAGGACAATTTACAGTGCTTGTATGAAAAAGTCAATGAGCTGATTGATAATGCTGATAATGTACCAGACCTTGTTTATAAACTCTTACAAAGCTATATTAGTGACTTAATTGTCTCACTGACTTATGATGAAGATAAAAGAGCATTAATTGTTGACCAGTCTTTAATTATTTTAAGTGAACCCGAAAATATAACTGTAAATGAAGAAGCAAAAACGGTTGATTTATTTGCTTTTGTTGCAGGAGCGACAGCTTATCAGTGGCAGTATAGCACAGACAATGGCGTAACATGGTTTGACTGTACTGAAAAAGGTGCTAAAACTTACAAGTTAAGTCTAGTAGCGACAACAGATAGGAATAACTACATGTACAGATTAAGAGTTAATAACAGGATGCGTGTTGATTATACAAATGTTGTAACAGTGAAAGTTGAGGTGTCATAATGGCAGTTAGAAAAGAATTTGATTTTGTTAGAGTTGGCAATATAGATATATATGTACCTCAGTATGACGATACAGATATTAAGAAAAGTATTGCTAATGAAACAACAGCAAGAACAAATGCTGATAATGTGCTTCAAAGTGCTATTAATAAGGAAAAGGAAGACAGACAATATAAAGACAGCAGTTTAGAGACAGCTATTACAAATGAAGTAAGTAACAGAAAAACGGCTGATAGTGCCTTACAAAAGAATATTGATGATAACGGAACACTGTTGTCTGCTCTGAGACAGGAATTCAACAGCACAAGAACAGCAAAAAGTGTTGTCATCATCGGTGATAGTTACGCAGAAGGCTATACACCGGATGGTAATGTTACTGGTTGGGCTGATAAGGTAGCAAGCTCAATGCCTTATTGTACATTTAAAATTAAATATTCTGGCGGTGCAGGGTTTTCCCATGTTAGTGCGTCAACAGGCAAAAAGTTTATTGATTTACTGAATGAAGCTGGCAGTGAAATGACAGAAGCAAACAGAAATAATGTTTCTCTGGTGCTTATCGGTGGTGGCATGAATGACCGTGACCAAACAAAGGCTGATTTAAAGACTGCTATTGATGTGTTTGCTACACGATGCAGGGAATTATATCCATATGCAGATATCACGTACGCTTTTATTGGTTGGAGTAGTTCTAGCTCTGTGAGAAACAAGTTAAGAACAGAGTGTTCTAATTTAAGAAGCTGTCGAACCTCTGGCATGAAGATTATTACCTCAACAGCATTTACACTTCACGACTATAAATATTTTTCCTCCGATGGTATTCATCCCAACAATGATGGTGAGGATGCACTTGCTCAGACCATGGCAGGTGTTATCTTAGGCTCTGAGCCAAATATTACGATTGAGTACAGTCTATATAACTTTAGCTCCTCTGAAATGGCTAGTACAGTGGACAGCACGAACAATGAAATCAAGAACTATCTTTCTTTGAGAAGCACGTTCTCCGATGGTAACACCAATGTCATGTTGGATGGTCGGTTTCGTCTCGCTATTTCCAATGTGCCTGTTACTATTGCTACTTATCCAAAAAATCTTAAAGTTGGTGAGGGTTGGACTACGCCACCACTTACAGACTTTGCTTGTACACTCTTCGGCAGGGATAAAGAGAATAATTATTTCACCATCAATGGATTTGTCCGGTTCTCAGAAGACTGGAAGATACAGGTCTATCACAAAGAAGTAGACAGCTCTGCTGCGAATAAGTTTAAGACTATTGACTGCAACTCTGCTAACGCTTACTGTAATATCCAGATGCCTATGAGCATGTGCTCTGCCTTTGACTTATAAGTCTCTGAGGGCTCTGAGGGCTCTGAAAATCCCTCTGGCGTATTTAGCGATAAATTAACCCACCCCTATGTTTTTAATAAGGATACAGGCTGTCAGACGCATAGAATTATGTGACATGATAGAATTGTATCTTTATTTTTATTTTGAGTTGTTTAGCGGTTTACCATGTTAACACTTTACTGCGTTAAAGTGACAACTGTCCTATGTAAGTAGTAGAGTAACGATATGCAGTTGTAGTACTTTAATAATTTACTTCGTTAAGTAACCTGTGGATACATTAAAAGGGTGATCACTCACCCTTTCCACTATCTAATAAGAATTAATGTTCCATCACGTTGCGGGACGAATTCTGAAAGATATATCTTTTCATTCTTATATCTAAAATATAACCTCCCGTAAGTACTGTGTACTTTTCTAACCTTAGAAACGAGTTGGTTATTAACAGTAAAAACAACCAAACCTGGTTTTGTGTCGATTAATTCTAACTTCATGTTCTACCCCCTAATATTCCTGTATATCGTCATCGTCATTACTTCCTTTAAACAATGACAATATAATTGTTATACCCCATACAACTGCCAATATAAGCCATATAACGGCAATATCAGATTCGCTACAGCACACGCCTGTAATAAACAAGGCTTCCATTGCGGTACACAGCGTGTAAAGCACCGCAATAACCCACTCACGGTTACTCATTCAAAACACCGTTTGTTATAGAAGCATTCATACAACAATATTCGTCTAAGTATATGAATCTATTAAAAAATTTAAAACCATATCCCCTATTAGAACGCCAATAGAGTCTTCTAAAATGTATCTTATTTTCAAAAGCTATCGCAATATATTCATTACAATCATTCTTTAAATCTTTCCAATACTTTGTAGCATCATCAGAAAGAATGTAAATAGGTTCAGAAGTCCTTAAAATATATCCTATAATCTTAAATGTACCATAACTATTTCTCTTCATACTCTATACACCTTTATGCCATGTTATTCTCAAGAATCCATAATGACTCTTCTTCATTTTCTACATAGTGCATCACTATGTCATAAGCTAAATCCAACGCCCTTGACATCTTAGCAACAACATCACTACCAAGTACATTAAACATGATATAAGCACTTGTCATCATTCCAGATGCATTTCCAAAAAGAAAATCAGAGTCACGCGTCCTACCGCAAAGATCAGCCTTTACAGCTTTAACTAAATTTTCATTATATCTTCTCAACATCTCTTCTTTCATTGTTTCTACCTCCTTTTCTTTACATCTATAGTATAACATAGATTATCAATTTTTCAAATATATCCAAGTCATAGATGTATGAACTCAATTCATACTTTAACACTTACTTCACTAAAGTAATAGATGCTCACTTCACACTTTAACACTTTACTTTGCTAAAGTAATAGATGCTTAACCTTTCATTATAACATATATACCACCAAAAGTCAAGTATTTATTTTCACTAAT
>ERZ1034998.897-NODE-897-length-18310-cov-4.346973_pt1 | contig 18310 bp, 20 predicted proteins | sample MGYA00520621_ERZ1034998 | MGnify/ENA primary metagenome ERZ1034998 (study PRJEB33766, sample SAMN09781748) | gut metagenome | biome: gut microbiome | host: Homo sapiens | place: Madagascar | study: EMG produced TPA metagenomics assembly of the PRJNA485056 data set...
GCCTCTGGTGGAGCCCAGTGACGCCCACAAGGAGCAGATTGAAAAGGCTCTGCGTGCAGAGGGTCTTATTAAGGAATAAGTTTTTTGGCTGCAAAATGCCCGGCGGAGCGCTCTGTCCGGGCATTTTGCGATATGCCGATATGCAAAGCGGGCAGGAAAGGATAAAAATATGACAGATATTGTGATTCAGGGCATTGGCGGCCGTATGGGCCATGTGCTGTGTGATATGATCGCACAGCGTGAGGACTGCCGCGTGATCGCCGGCATCGACCTGAAGGACGGCGACCAGAACGGTATCCCCGTGTATGACAGTCTGGAAAAGCTGGACGGCAAGGGCGATGTGGTCATCGATTTCAGCTCCCCTGCGGCCGTAGAAAAGGCTCTGCCCTACTGCGAGGCCCACAAGCTGCCCATTGTGGTATGCACTACCGGCCTTTCGGAAGAGCTGCAGCTCAAGGTGGTGCAGCTGTCCCGCACCGTTCCGGTGTTCAAAAGCGCGAACATGTCCATGGGCATCAATGTGCTGTCTGAGCTGTGCAAGCGCGCTTCGGCGATTCTGGGCGCGAATTACGACATTGAGATCGTGGAACAGCACCACCACAACAAGCTGGATGCTCCCAGCGGCACTGCACTGATGCTGGCCGATGCCATCAACGAGCAGAATAATGGCGAATATCACTATGTGTATGATCGTTCCTCCGTCCGTCAGAAGCGCGACCCGAAGGAGATCGGTATCAGCTCTGTGCGCGGCGGCAGCATCGTGGGAGATCACGAAGTGCTGTTCTGCGGTCCGGATGAAGTGATCACTCTCAAGCACACCGCTTATTCCCGCAATATTTTTGCAAACGGCGCGGTAAATGCTGCTGTTTACCTTGCAAAAAAGGAGCCAGGCCTGTACAATATGGGTGATATGATCGCTGCACTGTAAACAACGATCCACCCAGATGAAAGGATGTGGCCCTGAATGAGCAAGCTTCCCGCTCAGCATTATCGGCGACGGCCTCCTACAAGGCGGCGTATGAGGAAACATGCGTTTCAAATGGTGGTCTCTGTTCTGGCCATGTTTCTGCTCTGCATTTTCTTCCTTGCATGGACATTTCCGCGGGATCTGCTTCCGTCTGCCGGTTCTGTGACAGCTATCCCAGAGCCGCCTCCCAGTCCGGCTGCAGCATCACCAGCGGCAGAACCGGAGCCTCAGCCAGTCGTGCAGACGGTACGCTTTTCTGCCACCGGCGATAATCTGATCCACTCCCCTATTTACAAGCAGGCAAAGCGCCGGGCTGCCGGAACAGAAGGCTACAGCTTTGATTACTGCTATGAGCACATCGCTCCCTTCTACGCGCAGCAGGACGTGAACTGGATCAATCAGGAAACGCTCTGTACAGACGAGCTGGAGCCATCCACCTACCCGTGTTTTTCCACTCCGGGCGATTGCGCACGGGCGCTTTATCGGGCTGGTGTACGGGTGTTCAGCCTTTCCAACAATCACACTTACGATAAAGGCGCTTCCGGCATTGCTGCTACGCTGCGGTTCTGGGACAGTATGCCGGAGGACGTTGTAACGACCGGTTTGTGGAAGGGAGAAAGCGACTACGGCCGCATCCCGATGCAGACGGTCAACGGTGTGACCATTGCATACCTCTCCTATACAGAGCATACGAACGGTATTCCACAGAGCAAAGCCATGACGGCCAACATCATCTACACCAGTCAGACGGATGTGATCGAACAACAGGTCCGGTCAGCGCACCAGCTGGCAGATTTTGTAGTGGTGGGTGTGCACTGGGGTGTGGAAAACAGTCATACCGTTGTGGATGCGCAGCGTACATTGGCACAAAGCCTTGCGGATTGGGGTGCCGACCTGATCGTAGGTACGCATCCGCATGTGTTGCAGAACGCTCAATGGCTGACTGCGGCAGATGGCAGAAAGGTATTCGCCGCCTATTCTCTGGGAAATTTTATCAGCACACAGGCAAAGCCGGATCAACTGGTGGGCGCACTCCTTACCGTGAAGCTTGAGAAAACAACAGAACCCGATGGCTCTGTTCGGTGCGCGGTACTGGACCCCAGACTTTGGCCGACTGTAACGCATTACGACGCAGGCAAATCCAATGTGCGCACCTATCTGCTTCAGGACTACACTGCTGCGCTTGCTCAAGCGCACGGTGTGCGGAATGACTACCCGGATTTCAGTCTGGAATGGATCCGGACGGTTGCCCAGAAAAATATAGACCCGGAATTTTTGCAGCTTACCTGAGTGAATTTTACGTTGTTGAAGCCCGCTTTTCGGGCAGAACGGAGGTTCTTTATGTACGGAGTATCGAAGATCAACATTGAGACCAGCCTGATGATGATCAGTGTGCAGGACGTGGAGTTCAAGGGCAACAGTCTGGCACGGTATTTGCAGATTTTTGCGGATAACGGCGTGGTCGTAGATATGATCAGCCAGAGTGCACCCCATGGTACTACCATTGATTTCAGCTTTACCGCTTCCAGCAGTGATCTTCCGCTGGTGATGAAGGCCATTTCCGTTGCAAATCTGGACAAGGATGCCAAGGCTTCCCCGCTGATCAGCGTGGGCTACTCCAAGCTGAACCTGTTTGGAGAGGAAATGGTCGCCAGCTGCGGCGTGGCCGCCCGTGCCCTGAACGCGCTTGCAATGGCGGGCATTGAGGTTCTGCTCATTACCACCAGTGATCTGGATATTTCCCTGCTGGTCCATGCAGAAAACGAGGATGCCGCTTATGAGGCTCTGAAGAAGGCTTATGAGCTGTAAGCTGGTTTCTTGATGCAGTAAAACATGAAAAGGCGCAGATGAGTCAACAAACTCACCTGCGCCTTTTATTCTGTGAAAGAATCAGCCTGCACCGTTTTATCGGTGTGCAGGCTGATTCTTTCAAGGTGTTTTCATTACAGTGTGACCTTATGATAAATCTTTTTGCCCTTTTTGATCACAATGCCCTTTGCCAGCTGTTCGGCAGTAAAGCTTACAGTAGGAGCGGCGGCTTTCTCACCGTCCACCAGCACACCGCCCTGCACCACCAGACGGCGTGCCTCGCCGTTGGATGCAGCCAGACCAGCCTTGACCATCAGGGTCAGGATGCCGATGGAGCCATCGGTCAGATCCGCCTCGGTCAGCTGGGTGCTGGGCATGTGCTCCGTGTCCATTGCAGCACCGCCAAACAGTGCACGGGCTGCTGCCTGTGCCTTTTCAGCTTCTTCCTTGCCGTGGACCATGCTGGTCAGCTCGTAGGCCAGGATCTCCTTGGCCTCGTTCAGGCGCTGATCCTTCCAGGTGCTCATCTCATCGATCTGCTCCAGCGGCAGGAAGGTGAGCATCCGGATGCACTTCATCACGTCGGCGTCGCCCACATTGCGCCAGTACTGGTAGAACTCGAAGGGGCTGGTCTTATTGGGATCCAGCCAGACTGCATTGCCGGCGGTCTTGCCCATTTTCTTGCCCTGAGAATCGGTCAGCAGGGTGATCGTCATGGCATAAGCGTCTTTGCCCAGCTTACGACGGATCAACTCTGTACCGCCCAGCATGTTGCTCCACTGGTCATCGCCGCCGAACTGCATGTTGCAGCCGTAGTGCTGGAACATGTAGTAGAAGTCGTAGCTCTGCATGATCATGTAGTTGAATTCGAGGAAGGACAGGCCCTTCTCCATCCGCTGCTCGTAGCACTTGGCGCGCAGCATATTGTTGACCGAGAAGCAGGCGCCCACATCGCGCAGCAGTTCCACATAATTCAGATTCAGCAGCCAGTCGGCGTTGTTCAGCATCAGCGCCTTGCCTTCCGAGAAGTCGATGAACTTTTCCATCTGCTTCTTGAAGCAGGCGGCATTGTGGGCAATGTCTTCCTTGGTCAGCATCTTGCGCATATCGGTACGGCCGGAGGGGTCACCGATCATGGTGGTGCCGCCGCCGATCAGGGCAATGGGCTTGTTGCCTGCCATCTGCAGGCGCTTCATCAGGGTCAGGGCCATAAAGTGGCCCGCAGTCAGGCTGTCCGCAGTGCAGTCAAAGCCAATGTAGAAAGTGGCCTTGCCGTTGTTGATGAGGTCAATGATCTCATTGTCGGTGATCTGGGCCACCAGACCGCGTGCCTGCAGTTCTTCGTAAAGGGTCATGGGATTATCCTCCTGTTTTGTCGGGCAGAGGACAAAAGAAAACGCCCCCTGCCAAAAATGAATTTGGCAGAGGGCGAGAAAATCGCGGTACCACCTCTGTTTGCCGCCCCCTCACGGAAACGGCCTCACGAGTGCACACCCCAGAGTAGAGTGACACTCCTGCGTTTGTAACGCTCGCACGCGGCACAGCCTACTGGTCAGAACGTTCAGCCTGCAGCTCCGGGAGGTATTTCTCCTGCTGTTCTGCGGCCCCTTTCACCAACCGGGGTTTCTCTGAGCAGAATGCGGACAGGATACTTGTTCCCTTCATCGCCATTCACAACAGTTACTTTATCACAAGGAAGCGGTCTTGTCAAGCCCATTCCGCAGTGGAAAGTGCCTTAAAAAGCGCAGGGCGCGTTGCGGCAGCCTTCCAGCATTTCCCGGGCGTTGGCACGGGAAAGTTCCGTCACATGGTCGCCCGAGATCAGCCGCGCCAGCGCCTCCACCCGGCCGGACTCATCCAGCGGATGGATCTCTGTATAGGTACGTTCGTTCGAAATGTTTTTCTGGATCAGCAGATGACAGTCTGCCAGCGCCGCGATCTGCGCTGTGTGCGTGATGCAGAGGATCTGATGCCCCTGTGCACTCTGGCGCAGGACTTCTCCGATGCGCCCGGCCGCCTTGCCGGACACACCGCTGTCGATCTCATCGTAGATCACGGTCGGTACGGAATCCTTGTCCGCCATGGCATTCTTGATGGCCAGCGTAATGCGGCTCAGTTCACCACCGGAAGCGATCTTGGCCAGAGGTTTGGGTGCTTCCCCGGGGTTGGTGGAAATATAGAACTCAATGCCGTCCTGCCCGTGGCTGGCCAGAGGCCCGCGGGTATGCTGCAGGGTCATGCGGACCCCCGGCATATTCAGAAAATCCAGCGTGCCGGAGATGCGCCGATTCAGCTCTTCAAAGGCTTTCAGCCGGGTCTGGGTCAGTGCCTCCGCTTTTTCGCGGGCAAGCCTGTACAGACGCAGTTTTTCCGCCTGCAGATGGCTCTGACGCTCGTCCGAAGACTGGATTCGTTCCAGTTCTTCCCGTGCTTTCTGCCCGAACACAATGATGTCCTCCACCGTATCGCCGTATTTCCGTTTGAGTTTGTACAGCAGATCCAGCCGCTGCTCAATCTCATCCAACTCTGCGTCATTGGTATCATAGGAGTCCAGCCGGTCGATCAATTCAGCCGAAGCATCCTTGGCCGCGTAATACAGATCCATCAGCTGCCCGGATACGCCGGAAAGGGTATCGTCCAGCTGCGCCGCAGTATCCGCCGCATTGGAAGCCTCGCCCAGCAGGTCAATGGCGCCGGGCGTTTCATCATCGCCGGACAGCAGCGCATAAGCTTTGGCGATCCGATCCCGGATGGTGGACGCATTGGCCAGCACCTTGCGGCGGCTTTCCAACGTCTGCTCTTCTCCGGCTGTCAGGGCGGCGTTCTCGATCTCCTGCACCTGATAGCTCAGCAGGTCGATCCGCCGCTGCTTTTCCGCTTCGTCCGTGATCATGGCATCCAGCTCTTTTTTCACGGCAACCAGTTCACGATACAGCGTATAATACTCCTGATAGACCGCACGGTTCTGCGCGTAGTCGTCCAGAATGGCAAGGTGGTGCGCCGGGTTCAGCAGGCCGACGGAATCGTGCTGGCCGTTGATGTTGATCAGTCCGGCGCACAGATCCCGCAGGACTGATGCCGTGGCCGGCATCCCATTGATGCGGCAGCTGCTTTTTCCCTCGGCGGTGATCTCCCGGCTGAGCAGCAGCGCGTCCGAACGCTCATAGCCGGCTTTTTCCAGGCGGTCCTGTACAAAAGCGGGCACCTGATCAAACGCCGCCCGGATCACCGCCTTCGGGGCGCCTGTCCGCACAAGGTCGCGGGACGTCCGGCTTCCCAGAATAGCGTTGATGGAGTCGATCAGAATGGATTTGCCTGCACCCGTCTCGCCGGTCAGAACGTTCAGCCCCGGCTGGAAGTGCACTTCCGCCTTCTGGATGACAGCAACATTTTCAATTTGCAGGCTGCTTAACATGGTTTTTTCTCTCCCGCGTTATTTTTGTCCGATGTGCCGGGTCAGCTCGGAGCAGATGGTCTTGGCGTCCCGCTCGGAGCGTGCAACGATCAGGAACGTATCATCGCCGGAGAGGGTCCCGACCACATTTTTCCACTGCAGAGCGTCAAAAACCTCGCAGGCCGCATTGGCCATGCCCGAATAGCATTTGACCAGGACCACATGGCCGGCATAATCCACCCCCAGAACGGACTCGTGGAAGATCGTCTCAAAACGGCTCTGGGTCTTGGGGTTGAAGCTTTCATTCCGGCTGGAAACATAGCGGTAGCCCTCTGCGGTGGCCGCCTTGACCAGACACAGTTCCCGGATGTCCCGGGAGATGGTCGCCTGCGTGACCTCGAAGCCCTCCTGCCGCAGATGTTCCAGCAGAACTTCCTGGCGGCTGATGGGGTTTTCCTGCACCAGCCGCAGAATGGCCTGCTGGCGGTCGCTTTTGCTTTTGCTGTCTTCTTTCCGGTTGCGTGCCATAAAAAATACCTTCCCTCTTATCGTCTGCTGCGCAGTTTCTGATCGATGGCCTGAAACTGGTCGGCCTTTCCAAATGTGATCAGCTTTACGACCTGATCCGAAAGGCGGATCTCTGCGGTCGCGCCTGCCCGGAGCGGATAGCCCGCCGCACCGTCACAGCTGATGAATACTTCGTCATCCGCCACCTGCCCTACGCAGACGTTCAGTTTCCGCTCCTGTGCAAAAACCATGGCCGGGCTGGCCAGACTGTGCGGACAGATGGGCGTGACCACGACACCCTTTGTCTGCGAGTCCAGGATCGGGCCACCTGCTGCAAGGGAATATGCCGTGGAACCGGTGGGGGTCGCAACGATCACGCCGTCTCCGCGGTAGTGCTCCACCAGAATATCATCGCAGTAAATGCTGAAATCAATGGCCTGCTGCAGCCGTCCCTTGGTCACGACCACATCGTTGAGGGCATGACCCTCCCAGCCATCGTTGCCGAGGATGTGCGCATAAAGAAGCATCCGGTTGTCCAACTGGAATTCTCCGTGCGCCACAGCCGACAGCTTGGTCTCCATTTCCCCCACTTCGCAGGTGGCCAGAAAACCGCACCGCCCCAGGTTGATGCCCAGGATCGGCTTGGAATACCGGAGCGACAGATTTGCCTCATGCAGGATCGTGCCGTCCCCGCCGATGGTCAGGATCACGTCGGCGCGCTTCAGGCACTCTTCCAGGGGCAGGTAGTCCACCCCCATGGTGCTGCAGCTTCCGCGCAGTGCATCGCACATGAGGACCTGCGCCCCCTGGGTCAGCAGGATCTGTGCGGCGCGAAGCGCGATCTCGCTGCCGGAGATCTTTCCGGGATTCGGGGAGATATAGATGGTCATGCCGTCCGTCCCTTTCTTTTTGGTTTTGTGCAGCGGATGTGCCGGAACTCAGCGGTCCAGCGAGGTATGGCTTGCTTCCACCACCTGTGCGGCAACCGCGTCCTCCAGCACAGCCGGCGCATCGCTCTTCTGCACGAACATCAGATATTCAATGTTGCCTTCCGGGCCTTTGACGGGGCTGAAATCCAGTCCGCGCACCGCAAAACCGTTTGCTGCTGCATAGCCCATGGCATTGTGCAGCACTTCCCGATGGGTGGCGGGATCCCGCACCACGCCGTTCTTGCCGACCTTTTCGCGTCCGGCCTCGAACTGCGGCTTGACCAGGCAGACACCCATGGCATCCGGGGTCGTGATGGCCTGCGCCACCGGGAAGATATGATGCAGCGAGATAAACGAGACATCCACGCTGAAAAACTCGATCGGCTCTGCCAGATCTTCCAGCGTCACGTTCCGGATGTTGGTGCGCTCCATGTTGACCACGCGTGCATCCGTGCGCAGGCTCCAGGCCAGCTGTCCATAGCCGACGTCCACCGCGTAGACCTTCACCGCACCGTTCTGCAGCATACAGTCGGTGAAGCCGCCCGTCGACGCACCAATGTCCATGCAGACCTTTCCGCGCGGTGTCAGCGGGAAGCACTGCATGGCCTTCTCCAGCTTCAGTCCGCCGCGGCTGACATACCCGATGTCATGGCCCCGCACTTCGACCTTTGCGTCCTCCGGGATCATCTCGCCGGCCTTGTCCACCTTCTGTTCATTGACAAACACCACGCCGGCCATGATCATGGACTTTGCGCGCTCCCGGCTTTGCAGCAGGCCATGCTGCACCAGGTACTGATCCAAGCGGATCTTTTTTACTTTTTCTGTTTTCATGCGTTTCTTTCTCCTTTCCGGACCGCCCCGCGCAGAACTGCGCGCCGGACGTCCTGCGCAAGGTGTTCGGCATCCAGACCGACGGCCTGCCGGATCTGCGGTACCGTTGCGTGGGGCAGGCAGGCGGTGTGCACCGCCCGGTGCAAAAAGTCTCCGGTCCAGCCGGCCTGCTGCAGCGCACAGCCCAGATGTTCGCCGATGCCGCCGATGGCAACACATTCTTCGGCAAACAGCACGATTTTATAATTTGACAGTGCATCGATAAAATTCGATGTAAAGGGAAACAGCTTTACAAGCTTCACTACATCGCATTTGATGCGCTGCATCGTCAGTTTTTCTGCCGCCTGCAAAATCTCTTCCACTTCGTCTGCATAGCTGACCAGAACGACCTCTGCGCCCGGCGTTTTCTTCAAAATGTCGTATTCCGCGCCGGTACAGCCATACTGTGCCAGCACAGCGCTCTGCCCGCCGCGGGGATACCGGATGGCACGCGGCCCCTGCATTTTCGGGTCCAGCAGCTGATGCAGCCAGTAGTTCAATTCGGCATAATTGGACGGTGCGTACAGCGGGATCTGCAGCTGGCTGAGGAAGGCGGGGTCATAGATGCCCTGGTGGGTCTCCCCGTCCGCCGGCACAAAGCCTGCACGGTCAATGGCAAAGACCACGTTCTCTTTCAGCAGGTTCACATCATGGACGATCTGATCATAGGAGCGCTGCAGAAAGGTAGAGTAAATGCACACCACCGGCAGCATTCCCTGGCTGGCCAGTCCGGCGGCAAAGGTCACCGCGTGCTGTTCGGCCATGCCGACATCGAAGAAGCGCTCCGGGTGGCTGTGGGAAAAGAACTGCAGTCCGGTGCCGTATTTCATCGCGGCTGTAATGGCGCAGATCCTGGGATCCTGTGCCCCTTCGGCATCCAGCGCCTGCCCGAAGACCGTCGAGAAGGACTCCTTCGGCGCCACCTCCGGATCGGGCATCCCGTCCGGGTCAAACGCCGAGACCCCATGGTAACTGCCGGGATTCATCTCAGCCGGCTGATACCCTTTCCCCTTTTTGGTCACCACATGAAGGAAGTGCGGCCCGGGCCGCTGGGTGATCGTCCGCAGGGTGCGTTCCAGCTCTTCCACATTGTGGCCGTCCACAGGGCCGATGTACTGAAATCCCATATCCTCAAACATGGTCGAATGGTACATGGCACGCCGGATCAGGGTCTTTCCTTCCGTAAGAAAGTCTTTCATTGGCTTTCCTACGACCGGCACATGATCCAGAAAGCTCCGCACATTGTCCTTGGCATCAAAGTAGGCAGTCGTGGTGCGCAGATGGGTCAGATATCGGGCGAGTGCCCCTACATTTTTCGAGATGGACATCTTGTTGTCATTCAGGATCACCAGCAGGTTGTCCAGCTCGTCAATATTGTTCATGCCCTCGTAGACCATGCCGCCCGTAAAAGCGCCGTCGCCGATCACTGCGGCCACCAGCCCGGATTCGTGGTTCAGCTTTTTCGCCCAGGCCATTCCGATGGCCAGCGAGAGCGCGGTATTGCCGTGCCCTGCAATGAAGGCATCGTGCACACTTTCGGTCGGGTTCGGAAAGCCGGACAGACCATCCAGCTGCCGGAGCTTCTCGAAGCCCTTGCGGCGTCCGGTCAGGATCTTGTGGGTATAGCACTGATGCCCCACATCAAAAACGATCTTGTCCCGCGGGGTCTCCAGCACCCGGTGCAGCGCAACGGTCAGCTCGACCGTGCCGAGGTTGGAGGCAAGATGTCCGCCCGTCCTTGAAATATTCCGCAGAAGAAACTGCCGGATCTCCGCGCAGAGCTGCACCACCTGCGCGGAAGTGAGTTTTTTCAGATCGCTGGGTTGATCGATGTTGTCCAGCAGCCACGAGTTCATAACGTCACACGTCCTTTTGCGGCCTGTGGGCAGCCGCGTTGCTTGATTTGACCTGTGTCCGGTCATCCGATGGGGAACAGAAAGCCCACAGCAGCACCGACCAGTACGCCGGCCACGACCTGCAGCGGCGTATGGCCGACCATCTCTTTCAGATGCATATTCTGCAGGAACGGAGCATTTTTCTCGCTGACATCGATCCACTGTGCGATCATCTGGTTCAGCACCTTGGCCTGCTCGCCGGTCTCGTGCCGGACGCCCATGGCATCGTGCATGGTGATGATGGCGACCACACACGCCACCGCAAAAATGGCCGAGTGGACGCCTTCACACCGGCCGGTGGCAATGGCCATGGCGCACACGGTCGCACTGTGTGCACTGGGCATTCCGCCGTCGCCCCACATCCGTTCCAGCTGGAATTTGCCCAGAAGAATGAAATTGATGATGGTTTTCAGTACCTGTGCCACAAACCAGCTCAGAAGCGAAATGGTCAGGATCTGATTGAAGGAAAAAATCGCATGAATCAACTGCATCGTTGGTCCCCTTTTTCATTCGTTTTAATTTTTACGGGTCAGAAGCTGCTGTGCCATGGCCTGCAGAAACGCCGCTTTTTCGCCGAAATGCATCTGCAGGGCGCGGCAGGTCTCTTCGTTGATCTTCCGTGCCAGCTCCATGGCTCCCTGCACGCCGTACAGGGTCACAAAGGTTGTTTTGCCGTTTTCAGCATCGCTGCCAATGGGCTTGCCCAGCTGCTCCGGCGTGCTGGTCACATCCAGCACATCGTCCACGATCTGGAACACAAGCCCCAGCCCATAGGCGTAGGCCTCCAGCGCCTCGCACTGCCGGGGGTCAGCGTCTGCTGCAGCCGCGCCCATCTGCACCGCTGCGTTGATCAGCGCACCGGTCTTATTGCGATGGATCTGCCGGAGCTGTTCTTCAGAAGCGGCCAGCGCCTCGTACTTCAGATCCAGCTCCTGCCCGTAGACCATGCCGCAGCTGCCGGCACCGGCGCCCAATGCGCGTGCGGCACGCACACAGGCCTGCGGTGCGGCCGGTGCATTTGCGATCACCTCAAAGGCCTCGGTCAGCAGTACGTCCCCGGCCAGCATGGCCGTTGCTTCACCAAATGCCTTGTGGCAGGAGGGGCGGCCCCGGCGCAGGTCATCGTTGTCCATACAGGGCAGATCGTCGTGGATCAGCGAGTAGCAGTGCAGCATTTCCACGGCTGCCGCAAACGCCTGCGCCGCCTGCGGGTCTCCGCCCAGCATTTCGCAGACGCTGAGCACCAGCACCGCGCGGATGCGCTTTCCGCCGCCCAGCAAACTGTAGCGGGCCGCGCGGCAGACCTCCGAAGTCTCCGGCAGAAACCGCGCGCAGGCCGCATCCAGCGCAGTCATTGCCTGCGCAAGATATGCCTGATACTGTTCTTGATACTCCATCGGTCATTCCTCCTGCGGCTGTGCCGCCTGCATGGTCTGTGCAAGTTTTGCATCGATCTCCTCGATCTGCAGGGAGGTCTTTTCCAGGATGTTGCGGCAGTATTCCATCAGAGACGCCGCTTCTGCGTACAGCTTAACGGACTCTGCCAGCGAGGTCTCCTCGCTCTGCATCCGGGCAAAGATCGCATCCAGCCGTTCCATGCCTTCTTCAAAGCTTTTGGGTGCTTTCATTCCGTTCCTCCACGGTTTCCACGCGGCACAGCGCCTGACGCTGGGTGCCGCAGACATAAATGGTCTGCCCCGGCTGCAGCTGCCCCGGCGTGCAGATCGTACCGTCTGTGCCGGTCAGCAGCGCATAGCCGCGCGCCAGGACCTGATACGGATCCAGTGACGCCGCCAGTGCCGCCTGGTGCTGCAGTGCAAGTGTTTTTGCAGAAAGACGGGCCTGCATTTGTGCGGGAATCGCCCGATTCATCACGGCAAGCCGTTCAAAATCGTTCTGCAGCGTCCGGCGCTGCCAGCCTTGTTCCAACGCAAGGTTGTATCGCTTTACCCCATTATAGCACAAATCCAACCGTTTTTGCATATTTTTAGAAATATTTTGTTGTAAAATTTGCAGACGTCCCAGCTGCTCTTCCCGATCCGGCACGGCAAGCTCTGCCGCAGCGGAAGGAGTCGGCGCACGCTGGTCGGCCACAAAGTCCAGAATGGTATAATCGATCTCATGGCCGATGGCGCTGATGAGCGGGGTCTTGCAGCGGAAAGCTGCCCGTGCGATCACTTCCGCGTTGAAGCCCCAGAGGTCTTCCCGGCTTCCGCCGCCCCGCGCCACGATGATCTCGTCCACCTTTCCGCTCCGGTCCAGCGTCCGGATGGCCTGCGCGACCTGTCCGGCGGCCTCAAAGCCCTGCACCGTGACCGGGCAGAGCAGCAGGCGCACGCTGGGCCAGCGGCGGCCGATGACGTTGCGGATATCCTGCAGCGCCGCACCGGTCTTGCTCGTCACGATACCGATGCACCGGGGATAGCGCGGCAGCGGCTTTTTGTGCTCCGGAGCAAAAAGTCCTTCCTGTTCCAGCCGGGCCTTCAGCTGCTCCAGAGCCAGCTGCGCTTCCCCCAGCCCGTCCGGGAACATGGCGTTGACGTATACCTGAAACGCACCGTCCCGCTCATAGAGGGTGACGCGGCAGCGCACCACGACCCGCATCCCCTCTTCCGGGCGGAATGCGAGCCGCCGGGCATCCGCCCGGAACATGACCGCCTTCACACTGCTGGCTTCGTCCCGCAGGGTAAAGTAACAGTGCCCGCTGCGGGCATTCTGAACAAAGTTGACGATCTCGCCGCGCAGAGCCAGATCAAACAGGGCGTCGTCCATGTCCAGCCGCTGCTTGACATAGCGGTTGAGCTGGGAGACCGAGATCACGTCAGCCATAATCCGGCCTCCCGTGCGGCAAGGATGGACACCCCGATGGCGTTGTCGCTGGAATACTGCCCCGGCACGAAGTAGACCTTCGGCAGGCGCTGCTGCACCCACTGCCGGATGACATCGCTGCTCATGACGCCGCCCGCGCAGACCACCGGCAGGCCGGGATATTCTTTCTGTGCAGCCCGGGTCATCCGGACTACCGTATCGGCCACGCAGAGCAGACAGTATCTGCAGACGTATTCCGGTGTTTTTCCGGCGTCCAGCAAGGCGTTGCACTGATTTTCCAGCCCCGAAAGACTGCACTGCATTCCCTTCACGCTGGACTTCGGTCGGATGTCCTCCGTGCACTGTGCCGCCAGGCGCGATACCTCCGCGCCCGCCGGGAATCCGAAGCCAAGCTTTACGCCCACGCGGTCCACCGCCTGCCCGGCATACAGATCGGAGCTGGTGCCCAGCGTTGTGATGCGGCGCACCGCATCGCAGAGCAGCAGATCCGTGGTACCGCCCGAGATGTGGAACAGCAGCACCTTCTGGCCGAACAGCGCCGGGCCTTCCGCTGCAAACAGCGCGGCGGCGGCGTGGCCCTGCTGATGGGTCGTGTGCACCAGCGGGATGCCCCGTGCAGCCGCAAAGGCTGTGGCTGCATTGACCCCTGCCAGAAAACAGGGCATATAGCTTCCTTCCACCGGGCGCGGCTTCTGCGAGACCCCTACCGCATCGATGCGGGTCAGATCGAACTCCTGCGCCAGTTCTTCCAGCATTTCCGGCAGCGCTGCCGTGTGGTGGAACAGTGCATCGCTCTGCCGCAGGCCCAGCTGTCCGGGCTTGACCGGCAAAAAGCGTTTTTTTGCGCAAACAACCTCTCCGGCTGTATCAAACACTGCCAGAGAGGTTGCGTAGTTGCTCGTATCGACCCCAAGCGTGTAACGGCTCACTGGGCAGCCGTCTCCCCGGCGGCGGTCTCGTTCAGGCCATGCTCCCGTGCCACGGCACCCAGCAGACCATTCACGAACTGATAGTCCTCATCTGCACCGTACTTTTTTGTCAGCTCCACGGCCTCATTGATGGCAACGCCGGGCTTCTTTTCCACGCCGAACAGCATCTCTGCAATGGCCAGACGCAGGACCGTCAGGCTGACGCGGGGCAGGCGCTCCATTCTCCAGTTGTGCAGATGGGCGCGGATCTCGTCATCGATCTCCGCAGAGTGATCGTAGTAGGCATTCAGCAGCATCCGGCTGAACGCGTCCAGCGGATGGTCGGCATCGTTCTCTTCGTGGCTGGTCAGCGCTTCTCCCAGCGGGACATCGCCGAAGGTCTGGGAGAAAGCCAGCAGAAAGGCATTCTCGCGGGCTTCTCTACGGGGCAAAATGTTTTCCATAATATTCCTTTCACAACATGAATGCTCCCCGCAGGAAGTTCCTGCGAGGAGAAATCGATTTTCTATCGGCCGGACTTCCGGTCAGGCTTCTTCGGTGTCGGCCAGGCCGGCAATGATCAGGTTCACGCGGCTGACCGTGACGTTGGTCATATTCTGCACGGAATTCTTGACGTTTTCCTGCACCTTTTCCGCCACAGCCGGAATGCGTGCACCCAGACGCATCATCAGATGCAGGGTGAGTTCCGCCGTACCGTCCCGCATTTCCACCACGACCGGCGGCTGAATGCTGGCGGCTTCCAGCAGATCCTTGAGCTTCTTGTTCTGCGTGGTGCCGCAGGCTACTTCTGCCACGCCGTCAATTTCCAGCGCAGCACAGCGCGCGATCTTTGCGATCACTTCGGTCGAAATCTGAAGGCTGCCGCCCTGAAGATCCATGTTCTGCAAATCCATTGTGCTGTCCTCCATCCAGCGGCAGGAAGTCTTCTGCCGCTTGTTGTTTCACGCAGCTGCACCGCAGGGAAGCTCCCGGGGCGCAGGGCGCCATCATCGTCTTGGATACTGCTATTATACCATCAAAGCGGGGTCGATTTCAATACTTGTTTGCAAAACTGCGAATCATGCTCTCCTGCGTGATTTTTGCGCCGCCTTTTTAAAGCACACGCCGCCGGGAGCATACACCCCCGGCGGCAGACGGCGCGCATAAATACAGCGGTTTTCTGTATTATTTCACTTCCACCACCGTGATATTCTGCGCCGTCACGCTGCTTTTGCTCAGCACGACATCCCGGATCTGTGCGACCTGCGCAGCCGTCAGCGGTTCTCCGGCGGTCATCACGGTCAGGTCCGCGCGGCCAGCCTGCAGGAAGCACAGGCAGTCCGCAAAGCCTTTTGCCCGGATGAGGGTCTCGATCTCGTTTTCCGCGTTCAGATCTTCCAGTGCTGCCGCCATCTGGTCGGTATAGGCCTTTTTTTCCTCGGCGGACAGCGCGCTGCCCTTCAGGGTCTTCTGGATCGTGTCCACCGTTTCGTCGTGTGCCTTTTCCCGCTTGAGCCGCGCCTGTTCAAAAAACTTGGTGCCGCTGTCGTTGGCCACGCTCACAAGCTGTGCTTCCCCGTAGTTCCTGCTCACGTCGGAAGCCGCCTCTGCCTCGGTGGGCAGACCGTCCAGAACGGCGGCGGTCTCCTCGGCGGGTCCTGCCGCCGCCGAGACCATCTGTGCATCCAGCGGCTCGGTCTCCACGTTGGTGCGGGCATACTGCCAGTTCAGGTAAACGGCAATGACCAGCGCAGCGGCCAGCGTCACAGCGGTCGCGCGGCGCGTGTTCTTGGAAAGTGCTCTCATGGGAACTCCTCCTTTGTTTTCGCAATGCGGTGTGCAGTGATCTCGAAAACAGCTTTTCAGGCTGTGCGCTGTTCCACACAGATCCGGTTGGACGGCAGATCCAGCAGGGCGCTGAGCAGCTCAGTGATGCGGGCGGCGACCCGGACATCGCTTCCGCCCTCACACAGCACGGCCACGCCGCGGATCTGCGGCTGATAGACGGTCTCGGTCAGGGCGGTGCCATCCTCCAGAAGAACGTGGGTCTCCTGGCTCTGTGCCTGTCCGGACTGGGTATCCAGTGCATAGATCGTTTCCTCTCCGGTCTCCAGCGTGAGCATGACCGTGGTCTTCCCCGCGCCCTGCATCTGCCGGATCAGTTCTTCCAGCTGCTGCTCCATGGCCGTCTGATACGCGGCTGCCGCCTGCGCGGCCGAGCGTTCCGTTTCCGCAGCAGGCTGTTTTCCGGCGGGAAGCAGCTCGGAAAGCAGGATCAGCAGCATGGCAGCGGCACCCACCGCGATGGCCAGCCGCGTTTTCGCCGGCCGGCCGGACAGCCGTCTGCGAAGGGACTCCATCGGCTCCATCATACTCCCTCCTGCCGTTCCGGCCGGGTTCCCAGCTCCTGTTCCAGAAAGTTCAGGATCTGTTCCTGCATTTCCGCCGGGCACTCCGGACGGAACTCCACCCACACCTGCTGTGCCTGCGCGGCGGTCCCGTCCGAGGTCAGCCGGATCTGCAGGCCCGCTTCGGTGCCCCAGGTCTGCCGGATGGTCTGCTGCAGCGAGTCTTCCAGCCGGGTCTCGGCCTGCGTCAGGAGCAGCTGCTCCGGGCTGCCCAGATCCGCCGGTGCAGCCGAGGCCGCGGCCGGCACGGAAAACATTCCCGCCGCACCGGTCAGCTGCCGGAGCAGGACCACTAAAATATATAGCCCCGCCAGCGCTTTTATGCATTGGCGCGCCCACCCGGCATCCACCAGCTGTGCGGTCAGCTCCGCACCGATGCAGGCCAGGCAGAACGCTGCCGTAAGGGCACGGATGGTCTGCAATTCACCCACCTCCCAGCGTCATCAGCAAAACCATTCCTGCAGCGATCAGCCCGAAAAACAGCGCGGTGACCGCCGCCATGCAGCGCACCGCTTCCGCAAAGCAGTCCATGAGCCTTTTGCAGCGGGCATTGCCGGTCAGGTCACACAGCAGGCTGCAGCCGGAAAGCAGCAGCAGATGCAGCAGCAGTTCCAGATAAAGCGGCAGGAATTCCGCACCCAGGATGGCCAGCGCGGCAAGCCCCAGGCCGCTTTTCAGCAGCTGCAGCCCTGCCAGAAGCGTGTCCGCCGCACCGCTTAAGGCCTGTCCGATCACGGGGACGCTTCCCGCCACCAGCTGCCCCAGGCGGGAAGCCGTCCGGTCCAGCTGCAGGGTCACGATCCGCTGCAGCCCCAGCAGGACGGCAAACGCCTTTCCGCACAGCGCAAGGCCCCGCCTCAGGAGCTTTCCCAGCAGTGCGCACCCTTCGGCCAGACTGCGGGTGGAACTGATGCAGCAGGCCATGCTGCCCATCAGATAGCACTGCAGCAGCGGAGCCGTCCACTGTGCGGCGGCCTGCGCCAGAACGCACAGCCCCGTCAGGTAGAAGCCGCAGGCTGCGGCCCCGGCATTGGCTTCCCCGCCCGCCGCCAGAACACCGCCGTAGACGGGCAGAAAGTTGGTGAGGAACAGCTTCCAGCTCTGCATTTTTTCGCAGACCGTCTGTGCCAGCGCCAGCAGGTCGTTCCAGATCAGCAGGCTGCATCCGCCTGCCGCCGCGATCTCCAGCAGCGCCCGGTCCGAACCGTCGCCCAGCAGGAACGACAGGACGGCCAGCAGCAGCAAAAAAAGCAGCAGATCGGCGTAGCCGCGGAGAAGATCCGCTGCCATCTGCACCGGTGTCTGCGGCAGCAGCGAGAGCAGCGCGTGGAGCGGATCGCGGGAGAATTCTTCCGCCGAGACCGGAGAGCGCTGCAGATATTCCTGCCACAGGGTCTGTCCCGGAAGCGGTTCCAGGGCAGACGCCTGCCCCAGAACGCCGGTCAGCCGGAGCAGCCCGATGCCCTGCCGCGCGCTCATGCCAGCCCTCCGATCTTCCGGCAGACTTCTTCCAGCAGCGGGAAAGCTGCCGCCAGCACCAGACAGCGCCCCGCAAACCCCGTGCACCACCCCAGGGAATCTGCGCCGGCCTCTTCGCACAGGGTGCGCAGGTAGTCGGTCAGCAGCAGGATGCCTGCGCACCGAAGCAGGCAGGAAAAGGCCTGTCCGTCCGTGCGCTGTGCCAGGAGCCGGACGCCCTGCAGAATGGTCTGCACCGCCGTGCCGAGCCGTACCAGCAGCACCAGCGCCGCCCCGACGGAGAACAGCAGCCCGAACAGAGGGGCATATTTCTGC
>ERZ1034998.899-NODE-899-length-18292-cov-12.453858_pt1 | contig 18292 bp, 10 predicted proteins | sample MGYA00520621_ERZ1034998 | MGnify/ENA primary metagenome ERZ1034998 (study PRJEB33766, sample SAMN09781748) | gut metagenome | biome: gut microbiome | host: Homo sapiens | place: Madagascar | study: EMG produced TPA metagenomics assembly of the PRJNA485056 data...
GTATCATCGGTTCCGTGATCCATCTGATCCGTATGAAAGTAAGCGGCGAAGGACACGTTCTCGCCATGGGACCGTATCTCTCCGCAGGGGTGGCAGTCGCTGTCCTGTGGGGCAATGAATTTTTGAACTGGTATCTTGGTCTGTATCATTAAAATGATATCGCTAAAATTACTAAGGCTTTTAAGACTGTAATACAGCAAAAATAACATAATGAAGTAGAATGAAATGCAGAAATGCGAAAGCTTTCTGCTTGATCAGCTGATAAGCAAGAATATCAGCATCAGATAGAAAAATACCGATAAGAGGAAGGGTAGAAGCATGGCAATGAATAATCGCGTATTGAGTATTGAGATCGGTAACTCCTTTACGAAGATCTGCGAGATCGACTATAAGGTGAAGAAACCGAAGGTCTACAAGGTATTGACCGTCGAGACCCCCGAAGGCATCGTGGTGGACGGTATGCTGCAGCCGACGCAGGAGTATGCGGATCACCTGGTGAACGCGCTGGGTACGAACGGCATCCACACGAGGAGAGTGATCTTCACTATTTCTTCTACCAGAGTGGCGAGCCGTGAGGTACAGATCCCGAACGTGAAGGCGAACAAGATCGAGACACTGGTGAAGACGAACGCGAACGATTATTTTCCTGTGGATCTGACCCAGTATGAGATCGGACATTATCTGGCAGGCGGACTGACCGAGGATGGAAAACTGCGTGTCATGGCACTGGCAGTGCCCAAGGCGCTGTTAAACAGCTATTACCAGCTGGCGCAGATGTGCGGCTGGGAGGTCGAGTGCTTCGATTACAGCAGCAACAGCTTGTACCAGATCCTTCGTGATGAAAAGTCCGAAAAAGTTACCATGATGATCAAGATCGATGAGAACAACACCATCGTGACCGTGCTTTCCGCCGGCAAGGTGCTGCTGCAGAGAACTGTGGCATACGGCGTGCAGGATGCCATTGAGACCATGATCGCTTCCGGTGCCTATGCCGTGAGTGATCCCATGAGCGCGGTAGAGCGTTTCCAGAAGAAGACCTGCCTGAACAGAGTACTCCATCAGGGAGATAAGCTCTGGGAGGAAAATGCCGGACGCTGGGAAGACGAAGATGCCGGCAATGTGGAAGTCACAGCAGCCAGACAGAAGATCACCTCTACCCTGGAACCTCTGATCGTCGGTGTCAACCGTGTAATTGATTTCTATGATTCCAGAAATGGTGATACACCTATTGAGAGAACTTACGTCACAGGCCTCGGCGGCAGCTTCAGTGGCATGAGCAAGCTGTTCACCAACTGCCTGGAGCGTAAGGTACATACCTTGTCCGATATGGAAGACAAGATCGGCATGAGCAAGGCTATCCGTTCCACCAGACCCGCAGCCTATATTTCCTGCCTGGGCGCAGTACTCGCCCCCGTGGGACTGATCGATAAGAGCCAGCAGAAGGCCAAGGGCATGACCGTAGTCAGCGGTACGAACTACACCTTCGTCAGTGTGGCGGCCCTGGTACTGGGCGTGATCCTGTCCATCGCCATGGCAGTCACTTCCATGACCAGATACTTCGGCACTGTGGCAGAGAATGTGGCTCTGCAGGCGAGAGTTGAGGAATTACAGCCCGCGCAGGCAGTATATAATGAATACCTCTCAGCGGCAGCGCAGTATGATAAATACAAATATCTGTATGAGTATACCGAGAATCCCAATGAGAATCTCGTGGAGTTCATCAATGAGCTGGAGCAGATATTACCGGATAGCTTCTGGACCAACAGCTTCAGTTCGGATCAGACGGGAATCAGCATGTCTGTAACTGTGGAAGGTAAGGCTGCAGCAGCGAGAACGATTCTGAATATCCGCAATATGGAGAGCATCGAGGATGTGCAGATCAGCGGTATTACAGACAGCAAGGACGAAGCTGGCAAATCAACCGTTACCTTTTCTATTACAGGCACTTATAAAGCGTTGACAGACGAGAGTGCGGAACAGACTGACACTCTGACAGTACAGTAGGAGGTAGAGGAAGATGAAAGTTAAGAAAAGCGAAATCCAACTTTTGATTGCTGTACTGGGGGTCCTTCTGGCCGTGGTGACTTATTTCCTGGTATATGCGAAGTTTAATGATATGTCGGAGACGATAGAGACGCAGAATGCATCCCTGAGATCCCAGGTATCTACGCTTGAGGTATTGGAGCAGCGTAAGGCAGATTATCTGGCTGCTACCGAGAAGATGCAGTCATATATTACCGGATTCGAGAATCGTTTCCCAGCAGATATTTTACCGGAAGACAGCATTATGATGGTGAAGACATTAGAGGATTATACTCGCACGGACGTAGCGAATATCGCATTTGGAACGGAGGCAGAGGTACCGTATGCAGCAGAAACTCCGGCTGCAACAGATGGAACAGCGGCAGCAACAGACGGAACAGCGGTTGCATCAGATGCGGCTGCCACAGCTGATACGACAGTAACCGATAGCCCTGTTACGACAGAAGGAACTGCTTATGCTGACACCCATATGTATGAGGTGCCTTTGAGCATCAGCATTGAATGTACCTATGACGATTTTAAGGGACTGGTGAGATATATTTATAACCTGCAGGAGCGTAAGAGCATTCAGGGTGTAAATATCAGCTATAATGAAGCGGTAGGAATGCTGTCCGGTAATATGACCCTGAATACTTATTATCTGTTAGGTACAGATAAGGTATACAGTGAGCCTGATATTCCTGCAATGGGTATGGGAGTAGACACTCTTTTTGGAAATGTAGAGTGAGGATATTAGTATGAAGCATGCCAAGGAAGAACAACTGAATAATGAAGGCTTTTCCCTGGTGGAGCTTCTGATCGCTATTGTGATCCTGTCAATCATAGTGGTACCACTGCTGCACAGCTTCGTTACATCAGCCAGAACAAATGCAAAATCACGCAATACCATGCATGCAACAGCAATTGCCGAAGATGTGATGGAACAGTTTGAAGCGCACACTTTAGGGGAAATGGCAGATACTTACGAAGCAGCGAGTGTGGAAGGCTTTACCAACACGGTAAAACGCGGAGAAGATATCGACAGCGATGGTGACCTGGAATGGGTATATACATTTCGTGACAGCAGCACTACATCCGGAGCGTATGATGTGGTGACTACGCTGGATCCTTCTGCTTATACGACTATCAATGAGAAAGACCTGATCGATATACAGAATCTTGCAGGCAATCTGAATGCTGTGTACTCGGAGAAAGCGGATTCAGATATCGGGGCATATTTGTATTTTTCCAATTATGCAACGAATACTGCGCTGGAAAATATTCCGAAATATGTTAAAAAAATAGTGGAAATCACAATAGACACCAACCGGATCAGTCTGGATCTGGGGGATGGGGAGACATTGGAGACCGATGTATATCTGGTGACTGCATTAACGCGATATCACTGCGACACCAGTATTTTTAACAACCCTTCTCTGAGTGGTGATTATCCGCAGAACGGCACGGATTATGTGATCTTTTCCAATGAAGACACGGTGAGAAGACAGGCGGCACAGATCAAGGCACAGAAGGAAGCCGGCGCGGCTGTACAGAGTAAAGTGATATCTGATCTGGCGAATATTGTTGTGTGTCTTCCTACGCGTATGGGAAGCGTATTCGGTAGTGAGGTCAGAGACACTGTCATTGTAAACAATCCGGATAATGTAGAGACCAATTTGTATCTTGTGATGCAATTGCCTACAACAGACGAATTACCTGCCGGGGTGACAAATGCGGAAACGGCTTACCGGGATATGATCAACAATACATATCGTGTGGCTTATGAACTTCGGGAGAACTATCCCGGCTGGATGTCATCTGCGGGTGCATCGATCCAGTCAGCATGTAAGTTAAGAACCAACCTGATACTGAACGGATATACAGACTATAAATTCCGAAATCTGAGTGTGTCTGAAGCGGCAGGAACGGCAACGGGAGCTGATGCAAAGTCGATTATGTCAGCTAGCGGACTGACCCCGCCTTCAGAGAAGATTGATCGTATGTATGATATTACGGTACAGGTATATGCACAAGGTACCATAGGTACGAAAAGCCCGGTGATCACTATGACGGGAACAGTGACACAGTAGGGAAGGAAGAAGAGAACCATGAATATATTCCGGAGACATTTTGAAAAAAATCATAAAGAAGCAGCGAATAAGGGCTCGGCTATGGTCGTTGTGATCATAGCTATGGCCTTTATTGGCATTTTAGCCAGTGTTTTGATGTATATGTCTCTGTTAAATTATCAGATGAAGGCCAACAACCTGAAGGCAAAGGATAACTTTTATTCTGCGGAGACTGTGCTGGACGAGATCCGGATGGGGATGGAAGGACAGGTTTCCACCTCTGTATCAGGAGCCTACACGAAGGTACTGGAGAGCTTTGAATCGACATCCGAAGAGCAGAAGAATTCAAAAATGAGATACTACTTTTTAAGTAGTATGCAGGAATATTATAAGGCGGATGATACTACGGTATATGATCTGACCAAGCTGTATGACTATATCAGTGCTGATACAGCGTTGGCACAGAACACAGTGCTTGAGGCTGTCAGAGGAACAGATACTTATCGTGTCTATCAGGATGCTTCCGGTAATCTCATTCAGGAGAAGGAAGATGATCCTACCTGGAGTGGAATTCCTAAGGGAGATCTGAAGTTGTATACAGATGGTCTGTCCTTTTGCAATTTAAAAGTTACTTATACGGATGATGCAGGGTATGTCTCTGTGATCCAGACAGATCTGAGAGTCAAAATTCCGGATATGGAATTTGCACAGGCAGTAACACTTCCGTCCATCACCGGAATTTCCATGGTCGCACAGAACAATATTCAGGTCATTCCCGATGCGCCTATGAATTTGAGCAATAATACCATCGGTGGAAGCTTTTACGCTGACAGGCTTATTATTGGAAGTGAAGAAACGGATACTGAAAAGGGTACCGGGGTAACGGTGAATTTACAGGAAACCGCAGGCAATGAAAATGCAGATAAACGAATGGTAGTGGCGAAGGATCTGTATCTGGGAAGAGGAGTCACTCTGACAAGTGACCAATACGGAGAACTATGGGCAGGAACCATACGGATGCACGGCGGCGGTAATAATACGGCAAGCGTGGGAAAAATTGATTTTGCCGGTAATAGTATTTATGTGGCCGGAGATCTGAGGATGGATGGTCAGCGGAATAATTTTAAAGCAGGAACACTGATAGACGGAGAATATACCGGTCAATATATTGGATTTGGTACGGGACGCAATAATGCGGATAACAGTGCAGTGATCGTGAATGGAACAGATACGGAGATATATCTGAATGAACTTCGCAATCTGACACTGGCGGGAAATTCCTATATTTCATTGAACACGGCAAAGTCCGGTCTGTCCGGAGAAGATGCAGCTCTGAATACCGGCGTGAAAAATATTATGATGGGGCAGTCCATAGCTGTGAAGAGTGATCAGCTGGCATATCTGATCCCGGCACAGTGTATTGCATTGGATGCTTCCGGCAAGTCTGTTCTGGGAGGATCCAGTAATCCGGTGACAAAAGAACAGTATTATGATCTGATCTGGGACCAGTCAAATAAAAAAGTAAGAGACGGTGTGAGGGAAGTTGTATTTGATGTGTCTTGTGCGGCATTAAACGGAAATACGCTGGCTTCTTATGGGTTAAACAGCAGTAATGTGCAGAAGTACTTTAAACGCATTAACAGTAAAATTACATTGGTTTATTATTATGTCGCTTTTGACAGTACAACAGAAGAAGGCAGAACCAATGCGGCACGGTATTATCAGGATTATTATAGCGTAAATAAAGAAACAATGGATGCGTATGCCAGCCTGTATACCAAGGCGGTCAAGGTGCGTGAAGCCTCCTCCGGAGCTTATATCATGCATTTATCCGGAAATTTGGTATGTAGTGAGGACCATTCCGCAGAGCTTCATCCTTCTACACTGGGAACCGATAAAAATAATGTGGGATACCAGGCTCTGCTTACCGCAGATCAGAGCAAATTTAAGGCTTTGTCTAAGAAGATGATAGACAGTTACGAGCAATTATTGCCTTCAGAGACTGCTGATACAGCAAATGCCTACACCAATCTGGTGAATGAAGGAAAGATTCTGACCTATTGGGGAGTTGTAAGAGCTGACACTAATATTGTAGATAAGTCCGGTGCAAAATATTTTACCGGTGCGGATCCGGAATATAAAGCAGTAGTGGTTCAGGGAGATTATGAATATACTTCCGCGGAAAATTTCCGTGGCCTGATCATTGCTACCGGAAATGTAAAAGTGAGCAGTAACTTCCACGGAACCATACTGGCGGGAGGAAATATTACGCTGGGACAGAATGTCAATGTGGAACCTGACCGTGATGCGGTATTACATGTAATGACTTATTCCAATAAAGCGGGAACAGCTGAGACAGAGTATTCCGTAGCGCAGTTTTTAAAGGGTGGAGAAGGCTATCTCCATTCAGATGGCAAGGCATACATAAACAGTGATATAAAGCTTGGAGAACTGATTGTATATGAGAACTGGCAGAAAAAGTAATAACGGAGGTTTTTCGCTGGTAGAACTGATTATCGTGATCGCGATTATGGCGATTCTGGTAGGAGTGATGGCGATATCGGCGTCTTCGTTGACAGGCAGAAAAGTAAAAAAATGTGCAGATGAGATCGTGTCCACGATCGAAAGAACCAGAGTACTGACGCTGGGCAAGGAGCAGAATGATGTGGAATGTGTCCTGACCTATGAAGGAAAGGAATATCATGCCAAAATCTATCAGAAAGGCACCCTTGTATCAGATCGTATCGTGGGAAAAGATCCGATCGATATTAAAGTATATTTTGAGGACGGAGCATCGGCAACAGGGTATACATTAGCTGAAATAGACGGAAAGACCCCATATGCAACACCCGGTGAAAAGGGTCTGCATCTGGTATTTAACCGGGCATCCGGTGCTTTTGAGCAGAATACGAATGAGGCAGGTGGACACGAGAAGGAATATTGCAGACGGATTGTTGTTACAAACGGTTCCAGAACTATAGAGATTACAACTGTCGGCAGGACGGGAAAGATTCTGACGAAGTAAGGAGGTTCCTATGCGTATTGGACAAAAAGGTTTCACACTGGTAGAGATCATTGTATCTTTGGCTATCATGACGATCGTAGCAGGATCTGTCGGTGCTTTTATCGTTGCAGGCAATAATTCCTATTTGCGCGGTAGCAAGGAATTGACATTGCAGGAAGAGGCACAGCTGACTGCCAATCAGATGATCGATCTGATCATTGATGTGGAGAAGGATATCCAGTTTTTGGATAGCACCGGTGCGGCGGTTGCATTGGATGGTACTCCGGCGAAGGATGCCTCCGGCAATGTTATCAACAGTACGAACGTCAGTGAGCTTCGTCTGTATAATAATGATAATGTCTATATGATCCGCTGGCAGGGAGATGACGGCAGCGGCTATGATACTGCCAATCAGATTTACCTCTATGAAGCTAAAAATTCAGTGACAACAGATGCCGATGGCAATGAAACCATTGTCTGGGGTGACCTGACTGCAGAGGATGTGAAACCGGCATTAATGGCTGAACATGTGACTTCTTTTAATGTGGATATCAGCGAAGCCAAGACAACCCGGAAGGTTGTGCTCAAGATGACCTTTGCATATATGGAGAAGACATATACCATTGCTGAGACAATTAGGCTGAGAAATGATCTGTCCAAAGAAGACAGTGAAGCATATATGTGGATCACGGGATTGAAGATCAATCCGACGCATGCGGATTTGAAACAAGGTCAGACTGCGGTATTTACATTTGAATTTACCGGTGATTCCGAGGCAGTAGCCGAAGCAAAAGCCAAGGGTGTGGAATGGTCAGTCAGCAAGCAGGATGGCAGCGCATGTAAGAGCACCATCAATGTAAATGGAAAACTGAGCGTAGCGGATGATGAGAACTTTGGCGATAATATATTGAAGGTGACCTGTACTTCTGTGGCAGACCCTACCATAGCGGCAACGGCTACGGTGACAGTAAAAGCACAACAGATTGATTCTCTGGTGATCAGTCCCAAGGACGGGGAGGTAAAGCCTGGCGGAACACTGGCATTCAGCTGTACCATGACAGGAAAACAGGCAGCCATTGATCAGGGAGTCAACTGGGTCGTAACCAGAAAAGACGGTTCTGCACTTGCGTCAGGAACCGGAATCGCTTCTACGGGAGCGGTTGCTGATCTGAAAGCATTACTTACGGCAGGATTTGCAGAAAAACAGGGCGCCGGAGTGCTGAGGGTGACCTGTACTTCCATAGCCGATCCTTCTATGTCGGACACGGCATATGTTACCGTGGCAAAGATCGAAGGAAAGTATACAGTGGAACTGATTGCAGAGAGACTGACTACTTATGAGTACGATGATAATAGTAAGATCGGTTATTGTGCGGTTATTGAGTGTCTGACCTCCTGGGCGGATTATGCACATAGATATCCCATTATTGAATGGGTAATAGATGGTGACAGTTCCGGATACCAATTTGTGGAAACAAAAGATAAAAATCCGTACCAGATCGTTCTGGAATGTGGAACACATTTGAATGAGACGGTTACCGTAGGAGCATGGATAAAACTGGATAAAGATAATATCGTGTATAAGACTATTGATATCCATATCCCGAATCTGCTGGCAACGGAGAAGAAGAGTAATCCTTATATCCAGAGTGATCAGTTTGTCTTATTCAGGAACGGAAGAGTAGAATGCGAATTAGTGAACTATACCGGAGATGCGAGTCAGGTAAAGTGGCGCATTGCAAATGACAGAGAAAACGGACTTGCACCTGAGTATTTTGCTGAAAAAGACGAAGCAGAGAAGCATGCGTGGGATATTAATGAACAATCAAAGAGACTGGTTGGGTTCAGTAAATATTATTATGACGCTAATGGAGAACTTAATTTTGATTTTAGCTATGGAAACAGCAACAGTCAGTATGACTCGACGAACTCTACAAGAAGAGTCAGTGCTTCCGCAACCGGACAAAAGGTATTTGTATGGGCAAAGCATAATATTGACATGAATACGGAATACCGTCTGGAATTACAGGCATATATTGATGTGCCGGAAGGGACGACCGGGTCCAATATTGTACTGAATGAGGAAGGTAAGCCGATTAAGATCATAGCGGAAACAGAATTATTGATCCCTCAATGTAACATTTATTTCCCCAACGGAAACAGATATCTGGTTATCAATCAGGGAGAAGACATAGATATTAATCTTATAAAAGATAAAAAACAGCATTGGGGTAACGGGGAAAATCCCGGCTTATATTCCTGCCCGATAATAATCAACATGTATGGATTTGCAAATACCAACACAGTAGATCAAAAGTCTCAGTTGGCAACGAACGGTGCTGGATTGACGAAATTTGACGCAAAAATAGAAGCGGATGAACCAATAAATCCGGATACAAAAGTCAGTGAATCTACAATATCAACAGAAGGTGGAGAATTACAGATTACGATACAGCCTAATGAGTCCAGTAAGATGTTGTATCTGACCTTTAGCGATCCTAGATCGGAACATCAATTAGAGATCAAACGAGCATTGGTAATTTATTGGAACAGGAAGGATAATAAATGACCATGAATTGGAAACGCAACTCAAAAAAGTACATAGCAGGAATTCTTACCATAGCTTTGGCAGCCGGTGTCTGCCAGAGCTATGGCTCTATGGAAGTAAAGGCGCAGGAGAAGACACTCCCGGGGATTGAGAAATTAGTATATGATACGGTGTCTTCCGGAGATGCCTTTCATATTCTGGAGATTGTTCCGTCAAAAGAAGATGCCAGCATTGGCTACCTCATAGGCGGAGAAGAACCGGTTGCCAGTGGCAGGAAGCTATCAGAACTGCCGTCTCAGTCCGAGAGAGTGAATGCAATGGCGAACCTTGCGGCAAATGCGGGAAGTGACATTGTTGGAGCCAATGGTCTGATTACAGTATCGCCATATACGGAAGCAGAGAGTGGTAGTCGTTCCGAGGATCTGAAGGGACGGTTTGTTTATCGAGGAGTTGGCGGTAGATATAATTATGTACTTCATGGTGCAACATATCGTAAGCTGAATGACAATGAGACTACTTCGGAGCCCCGCTATGCCCGTTATACGGAGATGGTTAAGGCAACGGAGCTGAACCGGGATGCACAAAGTATTATTCCGACATTTTCTAGAATTAGCGGAAGTGGTGGACAATTGGAAATCCGCCTGAGTGATGGTTCGATAGCTGAGACGAAGAAAACTTATGGACTGGATACTTCTATGGCGGTGCCCACAGGTTCTTCCACATCGGAATTTAATGTTGATGATTATATTGGTCTGGAAATGTATCAGAAAAATGCAACAACGGATTCTTATACATATCTGGGAACTGTTGTAAAAGGTGCAGATCTTCCTGAAGAATATCGCCCTGCAGCGGAGACTGGACAGAACTTGACGACATCTTCGGCTCAGATCGAAGCTGGAGAGCAGGAAGAAGCAGGAAACCAAACAGAAACCGGTGTGCAGACGAAAGCAGGAAACCAGACAGAAACCGGTGTGCAGACGAAAACAGGAAACCAGGCAGAAGCCGGTGGACAGGCACAAGCTGCAGACCAGGCAGAAGGTATGGAGAGTAAGGCATATTTAGCGGCTACGACATCCGGCAATGACCCGTCATATAAATCGGAGACTTCAGCTACTGCACCTGCGATGTCTTCAGCAAAAGAGAATACTGCTGCTCCGGTACAGACCTATGCTACATCGGGTGAAAATGTAGATATAAGTAATAACTTATATCTGCTGAATCATGGCTCAAAGCCGGCTATATTATGGGCTGTCTGGGATTCTGCTAACAATGTATATAATTTTAAATCCATTGCAGATGCATGCTTTGTTAAGGTAACGGAAAACGGTGATTATTATGTATCTAATGCAACTTTATGCGAAGATGGTGATTATCGGATAGAAGACAGTTATGTCGAGAACCAGACAGGAAGCTATATTAGGGTAACTGCTTCCAGCGTGGAGATAAAGACAGCTGAAGATACCGGGTTCGACCCTGCACAGACCTATGACTTTATCGGAGATGACAGGGAAAATGCACTGGAGACCATCAGGTACAATGGTGGTATTAATAATAAAGAATGGTTTAAAAAGCAGGTTTTGAATTTATCAGGAGAAGGGAAGTATGAAGGTACTGCCTCTGCCAGTGGTGATGTAGATAACTTAAAGATTGAAGTGACTACACTTACTTTGCAGGAATTGGCGGACCTGACGAATCCAAATGTGTCTGCTGATAAAAGATATTGCGGTGTTGATATAGATGATGTGGATCTGATCTATCTATCCGGGAAGGGTGACTATTCCGGAGCTGAACCGAAAAACATGAAATATGCTGCAAGTAAAATTGCACAGATGGTATTCGGCATTACAGACGATAAAGGTAATCGTTCCGATGCTGCAAGAGTCCCGGTTATCATAGATTACGGATTTTATAAGAAAAATTCGGATGCTGGACATAAGGCTATGACTAATCTGGTTCTGACCTTGTTGCGTGTATCAGAGGCAGACCCTGATAAGAGCCTTGCAAAAGCTATTGTGAAAAGTAAGAGTATGTTTGAAAAGGCCCTGGATGATACAACATATAAGGATAAGGTAAATACTATTTTCACATCCTTTGCACAAACGGCGGGGATAGAGAAATATAATGATAAGACCTTGGGAGCGCTGAAAGAGTTCCTGACGGAAAATGTATATCTGTATGATGATAGTGAAGGAAACAAACCTTATGTGGCTTCTGATTACCTGACGGATATTGACAGCTCCAAGCAATGGATTTACAGTGCAGTGAAAAAGGAAATTCAGTATGAAAATTTCCTGACAGACAAAAGTGGTTCGGGCGGCAATAAATTGGCAGAGAATATTACCAAGGCATCCGTGACCAGATATATTTTGAACTGGTACATGCACAGAGTCACGGTGAAATCCTCTATCCGTGTACTGGATCTGGAACCCTGCTGTGATTTTAACAAAACGTTAGAAAGTGAGTTACAGAATGATGTGGTCAATATGATGGGGATGACTGGAATTTATGAGGCATCTGCGATCAATATTACACAAATGTCATCTGCGGAATTTATAGGTAAGATCGAGGACTTGAATGAAAAGTACGACATGATCTATCTCGGAGCCCGGGTCGGCAAGATGAACACAGAAAATGGTGTGACTGATTATAATGATAAACAGATGAAGGGGTTGATTTATTCTCATGTAGGAGACTACTATGACTACGCCACCAAAACGAAAATGGAACCGAATCAAGTTACGCAGGCTAGGGAGACTCCTAATGCAAGGCACAGACTGCAGGATGCTTCACTGGATCACAGTAAGACTAACGATGATGATCCAACGAATAAGAAGGCAGATGTCTATCGCGGTCCCGGCAATGATATAAACTCTACCCGATATGAGGAATTCTGTCAGTTCATTGAGGCGGGATACCCGGTGGTCATTGCGGATACGTTTATTAAAGTGGATAACAATAATATACCTGTGGCATCAAGAGATACGCTGGACAAAAATTCTTATTTTTACAAGCTGGTTCAGTTCGCTCTGACGAAAGATGAAAATGGTCAATATTTATATTGGCAGAAAAATATTTTTACAGAGAGTCAGCTGAAAGATAATACAGCAGATACTAAATTAGGAACCACATTATCTGCGCGTAGATCCGTATTTTGTAATTATCTGAATCTGTCAAAGCTTTCCGTCAACTGGGTAACTACTTACGGAGCGGCATATCCGCAGGAACTGAAATATAATTCTGATCAGAACGGTGCCAGCAACGGTGGCTCTCTGGAGAAGATAGACGGAAAATATCAGCTGCAATATATTTTTAATCTGCAGAATGATGCTGCAATATCACAGACAGGTACTACCTATGATTGTAAACTGTTCGTAGATAAAAATGCTGACGGTCGTTTCTCCGGCTCTGATTATGTAGAAGGTAAGACATATACGTCATCGGAAGAAGTCAGCGGTCTTACTGTGTATATAAGAAGGGGAGATGAGTGGAATAAGGTTGATCCGATTGCAACGGCAAACGGAAACAGATATGAATTGCGTACCGGAGAGACCTATCGTGTTATCCGGGCTCTGCCGGAGGAATATGTAGGGGTTATCCCATGGAAACTGGTATTTTATGATAATGCGGACAGACTGGTGAGAACTGCCAAGTCAGGGTATACATCTGTGCCGCAGCAAAATGGTAAAAAGACAATCCGTGTATTGCAGTTGTTGTCTGATGATAACCGTAATAACTGGAATCTTCATGATGAACAGAATAAGGATTCTAAATTTGCCAAGTACATTAATGGATTAACTGACTGGAATGTAGTAGGGTTGGATCAAGTCAACTGGGATGGAACGGTAACTCCGTCCAAAAGCATTGACAGTATGACTGTAACCTATCTTGTAAATGAAAAGCTGAAAATTGGCGGGACTTCGGATACTGATATACAGAAGATATACCAGAAATCCTACAATCTGTTCCAGCAATATGATATGTTGATACTCGGCTTCGGTGACGCCTACCGGTTTGGGTATACCTATGGCGCATATGATATTTCTCATAATAAGCTGGATAATGTTAAGAGGAATCTGGCTGTTGGCTGGGCTGTCAGAGATTACATAGAATCCGGCAAGAGTATTTTGTTCACCCATGATACTACTTCATATGTCAATAATATTCAAAGTGTGATCCCGTATAACGATAATGGAAATGCGGAAACCCATTATTCAAACTACTGGTATTGGGGATATGAATTTAATAAGACCATTCGTGCATCCGTAGGATTGGATCGCTATGGAGCATTGAAAGAGTATTATCAGCAGAGAGCAGCAAGCTCCACGGGAGAGGAGCAAAAGAGGGACCAGGAATATCTTAAAACATTAGAGTCCTATACATTTGACGAAATCAAGGAACCGAATTCGGATAATGATCTCATGCAAAAGGAAGGCCTGACTAAATATACGGTAGTCCGTTTCTTGAGAAGCTATTTGGAAGATTTGCGGGTAAATGGCAGTTCGTCAGTAAAGTTCCCGGTTGAGAATTCATTGCTGAAAAAGGCTGGATATGACAATGGAAACGGTCCTGATTGGAACCACCCCAGTAATTTGCTGATGGGTGATTACGCAGGCAGCTCGCTGATCGCAACACAGGTAAATGATGGCCAGATTACGCAGTATCCATATCAGATATCTTCAAAGGATCTGATGGAGATCAATAATACGTCTTACAAGTGGCTGGAGATCAGTAATACGCATTACCAGTGGTTACAGCCGAATATGGAGCTGGATCGTAACGGAGACGGTAAAAACGATATTGTGGTGTGGTACTGTATTTCCGGTGTGACTAGCGGTAACTATAAAGAGACTAATATTTATAACATTACACCCAATGATGTGGTAAATAATTATTATATCTATACCATGGGAAATGTGACATATTCCGGAGCGGGACATTCCCAACCCAGCAAGGAATCGGAGATTAAACTGTTTGTTAATACGATGATTGCAGCGTATAATGCCGGTGTGACGGCACCTTCCGTAAGCTTTAAGGATAAAAGCGGCAGCAAGATCCAATCCGTGTATATGCTGTATGATCCGGTCAATCATATTGTATTGGATGATAAGAATAACGGAACCATCAGTGTCAACTTCCAGGCAGATGACTACAATATTCTGGCAGGTGGACAGCAGTTATGTGTTGAATTTTACAAATCCTGTGCAGATGATACGTCCGGAGCCATCAGTGTAGACGGAATTACAGGAAAGGTATTGCGGTTAAAGACGGATGGAGACGATGGTCTCAAGATCACGGATAGCAATGGAAAGGAAATTTTACCGACAGAACGCAATGGAGTTATGAATTGTTACCCGATTACAAACGGCGCGACCTATAACTTGAAATATTCTTCGGATGAGATGGGACTGTTTCGTACCGACACTTCCGGGACGATTTTGAACGAAGGAGCGCAGGCATCTATTATCTACGCAAGAGTCTATACCGTGTATGATAATGGATCAAAAGTAACTCCTTGCGGAATAGCTGAGTTATCCATCAGCGCAGAAGAGCTGTTCGAACTGGATTAACTTTACTGATATCCATAAAAATAGTTCTATACAAGAATAGTTCTGTACAAAAATAATTCTATGCAAAAGTAATATTGCACAAAAAGCAGAGTTGTGAGAAATAGCCAATTTCCACAGCTCTGTTTTTGTATAGTTTTTCAGCACTTGTTTTGCCGGATTTCCTTGCAGAATGGATACCTCTGTGATATAGTAAGTTCATCTATAGAAAGTCTGTATAGATAAGATTTCGAAGATACCATATATTAGGATATCATATATATGGGCATCATTTTATCGCACCCTGTGTGCAGTTCGAGGCATATCGCCGTGAAATTCACTTTTTACAATGTAAGAGGAATGAGCAGGAAAGGAGTATTTATTGGAACTGAACGATATTGTAACGAAGAATTTTGAAAGTTATGCGGATGTAGCGGCGGATATAGTGAATGCATTACTGCATGAGGGAACTGTGGTGGTGACCGGCGAGGAGATGCTTACAGCTGCAACGGAGAGCCTATATGTAGACAGCACGAATACATTACACAATCAACTGGAAGATGTCGCAAAATACCATGTGACAGGCGGAATGCCAAGAGCCTTGTATCTGTTTGCAAATCAGACGAAAGTGGATAAAGGCATGATACTGCGCAAAGCGGGATATATTGGCGGAGAATACCGCAGGCAGTACGAAAAGCAGAATCACGGATTATATCCGGTGATAGAACTGGTGCTATATTGGGGGATGGTACGGTGGAAGGCGAGTAACAATTTGCGACAGTTAATAGACGGTGGCAAAGGCAAGATTGCAGAGACTACATGGAAATATGTAGATGATATGCAGCTTCACGTGTGGGAAATGCGATATCTCCCGAAGAAAATCCGCGAACGCTTTCATAGCGATATGCGCATTGTATTGGATTATCTTGCAGAAGGAAACGCATATCGTTCAGACCGAAAAGTAATTCATAAAGAAGCTACTATCAAAATGCTACGGGTATTGTCCGGGGATAAAAACGTGGATGATACCGAAGAAATCTTAAAAGGATTAGATATTGCAGAGGAGGATGAGATCAGCATGTGTGAATTGTTTGACCAGTATACGAGACGGGGAAGAGAAGAAGGAATGAGAGGGATAATTATAACATGTAAGGAATTTAATATAAATTATGATGATACTATGTTGAAACTTAGAAAAAATTTGAATATTACTGAGAGTGAAGCAATAGAAGGCATGAAAAAATTCTGGTGAATTGATAAATAGCAGAAAGGTGTACTGAATATGTGTGAATTGTTTGACCAATATTGGAGAAAAGGTTACATTCAAGGATACATTCAAGGATATACCATTACAGGAAAATGTTATAATGTTGCATATGAAAATATTTTGCAGAATTTATGCAAGGAATTAAATATATCAAAGGAAGAAGCAGAAGAACAGATGAAGCTTTATTGGTAAAAAGATATTGACTTTTATTTCTTACTATGCTAAATATATACTATACCTACTGGAACAGTAGGAATATAAAATGTGGTATCAAAGCCGTGGGGCTTTTGACCCAGACATCATACATAGGCATAGGAGGAGAAAAAGATGGCATTTGCAGCAGAGACCATATGTGTCCAGGGAAGTAATGAGAGAAGGGATCCGTTTGGGGCCATCAGTATGCCGATTTATCAGAATGCGGCGTATGCTCATCCGGGACTGGGGCAGAGCACAGGATATGATTATTCCCGTTGCAGTAATCCTACCAGAGATGAAGTGCAGAAGACGGTTGCTTTATTAGAGCAGGGAACGGAGGCTCTTGCATTTTCTACCGGTATGGCAGCGATCACTGCACTGATGGAGATTTTTTCTCCCGGGGATCATCTGATTGCTACGGATGATCTGTATGGCGGTACGCTGAGACTGTGGAACACGATCAGCCATAAGAACGGAATATTGGTAGATTGTGTGGATACTTCAAATGTGGAGACCGTGAAGGCGGCGATTCGTCCGGAGACGAGGGCGATTTATCTGGAGACTCCGTCCAATCCTATGATGAAGGTCGCAGATATTGGGGCAATCGCAGAGCTGGCACACGCGCATGGCTGTCTTCTGATTGTTGACAATACCTTTTTATCCCCGTATTTTCAGAAGCCGCTTACCTTAGGAGCGGATGTTGTAGTGCACAGTGGCACGAAATATCTGGAAGGACATAACGATACTTTATCCGGATTCCTGGTGGTAAAGGATGATGCCCTGTACCAGCAGCTGAACAATATTTATAAGACGACAGGTGCCTGTCTCTCCCCGTTTGACAGCTGGCTGTTACTCAGAGGTATCAAGACACTGGCAGTCCGTATGGAGCAGCATCAGAAAAATGCCCTGGCGATTGCACACTGGCTGGAACAGAGACCAGAAGTGGAGAAGGTATATTATATCGGTCTGGATTCGAGACCGGATAAGGCTCTGATCGACAGACAGTGCAGCGGATACGGCGGAATGATTTCATTCCGGTTGAATTCCCCGGAGAAAGCTGTTAAAATCTTGGAGAGCGTTAAGCTGATCCGTTTTGCGGAGAGTCTGGGAGGCGTGGAAAGTCTTCTGACCTATCCGATGAAGCAGACCCATGCAGATGTACCGGTTGAGGTACGTGAAGCTTTGGGAGTGGATGAGAAGCTTCTGAGAATGTCAGTGGGAATCGAGAACATCGACGATCTGCTGGCAGATTTAGAGCAGGCATTTGCTTAGTGTGGGTGTAACCTGGTATACATAGTAGTTCAGCCAGCTGCGCTGAAGATTTCCACAGAATGACGCATCGGAAAGCATCGAGATAAGATATGCAGGGTGCTTTCAAACGGAAGAAATCGTAGGATGACTGATGAAAAAGATTATGTAGTAAATGAATATAGATTATGGTCTGTATGGGACGGAAGTGCCTGATTATTTGCAGATTTTGAGAAAGGTATGGTTAGCTGTATGACTACATACAATTTTGATAAGATTACGAACCGGAAGGGAACGAATTGTCTGAAATATGATTTTGCGGTGGAGAGAGGAAAGCCGGCGGATGTGCTGCCCCTGTGGGTGGCGGATATGGATTTCCCGGTATCCGAAGAGATC
>ERZ1034998.900-NODE-900-length-18286-cov-9.635401_pt1 | contig 18286 bp, 9 predicted proteins | sample MGYA00520621_ERZ1034998 | MGnify/ENA primary metagenome ERZ1034998 (study PRJEB33766, sample SAMN09781748) | gut metagenome | biome: gut microbiome | host: Homo sapiens | place: Madagascar | study: EMG produced TPA metagenomics assembly of the PRJNA485056 data set...
ACGCAATCCAACTTTTTTTGTAGTTATTTGACTTGCGTTTATGTTTTATTATGCTGCTATTAATTATTATATTTCATTGTAGACATCGGTTAATTTGTATGCTATAATGTTCTAAAGCATTTATCCGTAATAATATACGGCAATTTCTATTGCAGCACGCACTTATCTGTGCATCAAGTGGATACCTGTCATCCACATCTGTCATCATTTAGGAATTTTCGATGCTTTATCTCACAACATAAGCAGGAGAATTTCTAATACATATTATTATTCTCCTGCACCACAAGTTCACAATACAAGGAGGATAATTGATGGGTAAAAAAGATATAGTCGCGAAAAAATTTCTTTCTGATAACAGACGTTTTGCCGACTTATGTAATTACTATTTTTTTGACGGAAGGCAGCTTATACAGCCAAAAGACTTAGAACCACTTGATACAGCAGAGCTTGTATCAATAGTTGGTCACTTTTCGAATTTTAACAATTTAGGCACACCTTCACACATCCAAAAGATGCGGGATATTCTGAAAACTGCAATAATAAAGCACACTCATGACCGGATATATATCATTATCGGAATAGAAAATCAGAGCGATATACATTATGCCATGCCTGTAAGAACCATGCTTTACGATGCACTCAACTATGCTCGACAGACCGAGAATACTGCCAAGCGTCATAAAAAAAATCATGACTTGAAAAATACGTCTGAATTTTTATCGGGTTTTGCCAAAACAGACAAGCTCACCCCCGTCATCACACTGACTGTATATTTAGGCAGTGAGACATGGAATGCTCCGAGAAGTCTGTATGAGATGCTAAATACTGACGATAAAGATATCCTTAATTTTATATCCGACTACAAGCTGCATCTTATCGCTCCGAATGAAATAACAGACTTTGAGAAATTCAAAACCTCTCTCGGTCTTGTTTTTAAAGCAATTAAATGTTCAGCCGACGAGTCTGAAATGAATTTTCTTCTGAAAGGAGATTCCGAATACAACAAGCTTGACTGTGAGACTGTCACTGCAATCAATACATTCACAAACATTAATCTCAATTATCATAGGAAGGAGGAGCTTACAGATATGTGTAAGGCATGGGATGACCACAAATTATCAGGAATACGTGAAGGAAAAACCGAAAAACAAATTGAATACGTAATCAAGTTATTATGCAAAGGATTTTCCGCTGAACAGACGGCAGATATTCTTGATGAACCGCAGGATACAATCCGACACATCTACGACATTGCCGCTTCCGTCGGACCTGATTATGATATTGAAAAAATATATAAAGTGCTTACTCATACCGCATTGACGGTATAGCCACAATACAGCATAAAAATATAGAGCCGGAGCTGCTTCTCTGACATTCAAAAAAGCTGCTCCGGCTCCATATTTTATTCGCTCCTCAATGCTACAACAGGGTCTTTCTTTGCAGCCATCTTAGCAGGAATAAGTCCCGCTATAAATGTAAGTGCCATACTTATGAGCACAAGCGTAAGTGCTGCCACCCATGGAAGCCCTGCCACATTCGCAATTCCCGAAAGATGCTTTATAACTGCATTTATCGGAATTATGAGTAATAATGTGACAATGATACCCATTGCTCCCGAGACAAATCCCACAATAAGTGTCTCGGCGTTAAATACCATAGAAATATCGTGCTTTGATGCACCGATACTTCTGAGGACGCCGATTTCCTTGGTTCTTTCGAGAACGGAAATGTATGTGATAATTCCAATCATAATCGATGATACAACAAGTGAAATTGCTACAAATGCAATTAGCACATAAGAGATTGCATTTATGATTGTGCTTATCGATGACATCATAAGTCCGATGTAATCAGTGTAATTGATTACCGCTTCCTCTCTGCCGTCGGCACGCATCGCTTCATTGTACTCCTCAATCTTATCTGAGATTTCATCCTTGGAATTGAAGTCAACGGGGTATATCATTATTGAACTTGGTCTTTCAAGTTCTGCCACACCGAATGCTTCCATATTATCATCATATGTAGCTGATGATGTTGCAGGCTGCATATAGGATGCCATGAATGCCTCTAACTCCTCCTGTGAGAGCGATGCAAGGTATGCCTGCTGTTCAGGTGTGAGTGCCGTGATATCGAAGGTATTCTCCATCTCAACTTCCTCACCGGCCTTTGTAAAAGGCTTTCCCGTAATCACATCGGTTTCAGGCTCCGCCGCCTGCTTTTTCACGATATCGGATTCATTAATCTGATTGATCACATACTCCATAAGAGCACTTGTATAACCGGCTGAACCGCTCACTGCGCCTGTAACCGCATCAGGATTCGGTCTTAAAATACCGACAACCTGAAGCTGTATACCATCTGCAATGGCTGCCTTGTAGCTTTCCTCGTCGTCACGCACATCCGTGTAGGTTCCACTCTCGTCATCATAACTGTAAAAATCGGTATTTACAACGAGTCGGTATCTGAGATTAAGGATATCCTCGTATGTGTACTCCGATTTATAGCTCACAACTTCCTCGCCCTTCGCAAGACGCGTCATTGTATCAGCTACTTCATTCTGATCTTTAAGCCCCAGTGCGTATAATGCATAGTCACTGATTTCATTGTTCTCATCAACAATAAGAACTATCTCATTGTATGCAGATGGCCATCTTCCTGCAATCACATCATACTGTGACTCAAGAAGAGACTGATTTCCGATAAGCTGGCTCCACACATCCCATGACCCTCCCATCATTGAAGAGCTCATCATGGATGAATTGGAAAATCCCGACAGTTGGCCCATGCCGACACTGTCAAGAACCGTACTCGGGTTTACCTGAACAATGCCATCGGTTGTGTCCTCTTTATATATGTTCAATGTTGTGGAATATCCGTACTGAATATCACTCACAAGCTCATCAAAGCCATTGTTCTCATCCTCGATATATTTCTTGAACTCTGAAAGATTATTTACCTTAATCTGCGACATCATCGAGTTGAGCATATCACTTATAATATTGTTGGAATAGATTTTTCCTTCTTCTTTCTCTGAAGCATCGCCCACATGCTGTCCCATAAAGGCACTCATCATGCTTGAGTAATCAACCTGTTCCTCCTCAATTGCAATCGGATATGAAGAAAGCGTGTCCTCCTCAACCCTCTTGATGTAGCTCCGAAAGCCGCTTGAAAGTGCAAGAATAAGTGCAATTCCTATAATGCCGATACTTCCCGCAAATGCCGTAAGAATCGTTCGTCCCTTCTTCGTCATAAGGTTGTTGGCACTTAATGACAATGCCGTAAAAAAGGACATTGAAGTTCCTCTTTTCTTTTTGCCGGAAGGAATACCAACCTCTGTCACCTTGCCCTCGCTCTCGATAAAAGGCATCGTATCATCCGTCACCCTGCCATCCAGCAGTCTGATAATTCGCGATGAATACTTCTCCGCAAGTTCAGGGTTATGAGTTACCATGATTATGAGTCTGTCCTTGGATATCTCCTTTAAGAGTTCCATAATCTGAATACTCGTCGCTGAGTCAAGTGCTCCTGTAGGCTCATCAGCAAGAAGAATGTCCGGATTATTTACAAGTGCCCTCGCTATGGCTACTCGCTGCATCTGACCACCTGACATCTGATTAGGCTTCTTGTGAAGCTGGTCACCGAGTCCTACTTTTTCAAGTACTTCAACCGCCCTCTTTTTTCTCTCCGCTTTGGATACCCCCGACAAAGTAAGTGCAAGCTCCACATTCGAAAGCACCGTCTGATGAGGAATCAGATTATAGCTCTGAAATACAAAGCCGATTGTATGATTGCGGTATGTATCCCAATCAGAATCCTTGTACTTCTTGGTTGATTTACCGTTGATTATAAGGTCTCCGCTTGTATACTGGTCAAGACCTCCGATAATGTTAAGAAGCGTTGTCTTTCCACAACCTGACTGTCCGAGAATTGACACGAACTCACTGTCCCTGAAAGTTATATCAATTCCTTTTAGTGCCTGAACGATTGTATCACCGCTGACATAGTTCTTAACAATATTTTTTAACTGAAGCATATTTTCTTCCTTTCTGAGCGATTTACCGTAAAAAGCTGCCAGCCTCGCTCAGAGGCAGACAGCCTTAACTTATTTAACACATCTAACATACGTTGACAAATATACGTTTCAATTCTTTATAAGTCAAATTAACATTTTATAAATTTCCGGTCGTCTATCCCTGAAAAGCCCCCAGCTGTCACGCATCTCCCGTACAGCGTCAAGGTCGGTGCTTCCGTAAACTATCTCCTCTTTATCCCTTGATGCACCGCACACCACCTCTCCGGTTTCATCCGTCACAAAGGAAGAACCATAAAATAACAGCTCGGATTTTTGTCCTCCGTTGTCCTTAGACGGTGTCACACATTCCAAGCCATATCTGTTCGCGGCTATCACCGGGATAATATTGCAGGCAGCATGTCCCTGCATGCATCGTCTCCAATGCGGCATACTGTCACATTCAAGAATCGGTTCACTTCCTATTGCCGTCGGATACAGCAGAAGCTCTGCTCCCTGTACTGCCATGCCTCTTGCCGTCTCAGGGAACCATTGATCCCAGCATATCCCCACACCTATCGTAGCGTATTTTGTTTTCCACACCTTAAAGCCTGTATCTCCCGGTGTAAAATAGAACTTTTCCTGATAATAATGGTCATCAGGAATATGCGTCTTTCTGTACACTCCGAGAATGCTTCCATCTGCATCTATAATTGCAACGGAATTATAATATACATTTATATCTCTTTCATAAAAGCTTATAGGCAGCACAACGGAAAGCTCCTTCGCCACCGCCTGAAAATGCAGAACCGCATCATTTTCCATAAGCGGCTTAGCAAGCTTGTAGGACTCATAATTTCTCTCCTGACAAAAATACCAATTTTCAAACAACTCGGGAAGCAGAATAATCTGTGCTCCGTTTGCTGCTGCTTCCCTCACAAGACGGTCAGCCTTTTCTATATTTTCCCGCACGTCTCTTGTGCAGGACATCTGTATGCCCGCATACTTTACCTTTCGCATAGCAGTCTCCTCCCATTGTCATTAAGTTGAGAGCCATCTCTCACTCAACATAGTATAAGTATTTTTATGATAACACAAAAGTACTTTTCTTAAAATAATTTTTATCATTTAAGAAAAAGAAACAGATCCGTACATAGCCGTTCCTGCATGGTATATACGAACCTGTTTCACCTATAAAAACTATATTTTTGTATTACTTTTTCTTAGTTGTCTTTTTGCGCTTGGCAATTACCGCCAGAACGGCTGCAGCAAGTGCAATAACCACAAGAACAATCAACATCGGTATAATTATCTGAATACCGCCATCCTTATCTGCTGTCTTTTCAGCACTAACGGCATTACTCTCATTCTGCTGTGATGTTGCATTTTCAGCAGTCGTAACCTCTGTATTATCCTTAGAGCTTTCCTCTGATACAGGCTGCTCATTGTTCTCTACAGCCTTCCATCCGATAACAAATGGTGATGCACTTGTAATGATAATCTTAAGTCCTTCCTCCGTCTTTTCAGGATCAAAGTACTCCATTTTTCCGGCATTATCACCTGACACTATAAGATGCCCGATTACAAAATCAAATCCATCTCTTGAAGTATTTTCAGGATATGGAAGAACAGCCTCAACACCTGCGCTCAATTCCTCCTCACTCGCATCAGTCCATTCTCCATTGCTGCGCTTAATCTTTATAACATAGTCAAACACCATCGTGTTCTCTGCTTTAACATCCGGAAGAATTCTGACAGCTTCATTTTCCGTAATCATTCTTGCAAGAAGCTCCGCTACCTCTTCTGCCGTGCTGCAGTTAAGCTTTTCCTTTACAACATCAGGTATCATATCGACATTAAGCTCTCCAACATGTCCTCTGTATTCATAACCCGTACCTGATGTCTCAGTTGCTGCCTCACTTGATTTTTCCGTTAACGGCTTCACGCTTGGTTTCTCTGCCTGTGCCTCCGTTGACGGCTTCACGCTTGGTGCCTCTGTCGGTGCCTCTGTTGACGACTCCTCGCTTGGTGCCTCTGTCGGTGCTTCCGTTGAAGCTTCCTTGCTTGGTGCCTCTGTCGGTGCCTCTGTTGACGGCTCCTCGCTTGGTGCCTCTGTCGGTGCCTCCGTTGACGGCTCCTCGCTTGGTTTCTCTGTCGGTGCCTCTGTTGATGGCTCCTCGCTTGGTTTCTCTGTCGGTGCCTCTGTTGACGGCTCCTCGCTTGGTTTCTCTGTAGGTGCCTCCGTTGGCGGCTCCTCCGGTTCTTCCTTACCGTCAACGCTAACCGTTCTTACGATAACCGCACATGTTCTTGAAAGACTTCCGACGAACTCGATATCAATGTATCCTTCTGTTACAACTGTCTCAATCTCACCGACTGCATATGTAGCCTTACCGTTTGATACGCTGATACTCTCACCCTGAACCTTAGCCTCAATCTTACTGCTTCCTAAACCACATCCGCCTACGAGTTCTACGATATACTTACCGTTAGGTACGTCGACTCTGAATGTGTTTCCATCAGGCATGATGTAGTCCCTGTAAACATTATCAGGAAGCTGTGTTCCCGGCTTGTAAGCACCCTCATCACGACCCTGATTTGTCTGTTTTCCGTCTAAGAAACCATAGCCCTTATCCTTGCTGTATGCACTTCCAAGCTTCTCTAAGGTCTTAGTTCCGTTCTTTACATTACCAAGAACTCCAATCCAGCCGTCCTCAACAGCAGAGCCCTCTATACCAAAGTCAAATCTCTTGGCAACAGGGTAGTCAACCGTGAGTTCCAATTCTGCAGTTCCGTCAAAGCCTTCAACTGTTCCTGTAAGCTTTGTCGTTCCGAGCACAGTCACATCAACAGGTGTTGTCTTATCCCACTCAGCACTTACATAAGATGCTGTTCCATCAGCCCATACTGCATATACGTTGTTAGGAAGTGTGTACTCTGTCTCATTGAGATAAATCTCCCAATATCTTGTGTAGAGAGATACAATGTAGTTGGCAGCAACCTTAACTGTAATTGTAATCTCACCGACCGAAAGATTTGATGTTCCCTTGAGGACATACTCACCAACAGTATTTACATCGAGATTGCTTGTATCCCAAGTAACTGTTCCTGCTATAGTCTGTCCATTTAAGAATGTAGCTGTAAGCTTAGTCGGAAGTGTTGGTTCATTTCCCACTATAACGGTAATATCCTCATACTTAGCGTATCCTGTAGATACATTAGGAACAACCTTTACCGTCTTTTCAATAGGTGCATCCCAACCTGCAACAGTACCAATTACCTTGTACTCACCAGGTGTCTTGATATCGACATTAGTCACATCCCACTTAACATTTGCAACTGTCTTGTTGTTATTGGTATCAGTTACACTAAGCTGTGCAGGAAGTAAATCTGCAAGTTTCTGTCCCTCTGCCAATACCTGATCCTGAACCAACTCAGGAAGTGAGAACTCATCAATCGATGCAATATCAACTAATGTATGAATCTCAAGTTCTCTTGACATGAATGATGTCTTGCCGTCAACAACCGCTGCAATCTTATATCTGTAAGTTGTGTCAGGCTTAACTGTCTTGTCTGCATATGAGTAGTACTTAACTGTGTCTTCCTCTGTGTTCTCGGAAGCTGCCACTGTTCTCACATTGTTGAGTGAGATTGTAAGCCCTTCCTCAGCGCTCTGAGCCTCCATTGCCTGCTCATCTGATGGCTGGCTCTCCTCAGCGGCCTCATTGTCTGTTGAAGCTGTATCAGTTGAGGTGTTGTTCTTGAGCCACTCATCATAGTTGACGTCCTTAATCTCAAGCCCTGTGAAGTAAAGTGAAAGCATATTGCTCTTGCTTGACTGATTTACAATATTGAGAACTCCATCAGTAACTTCCACTTCTGCTGTAAGAGATGTAAACTGCTTGTCGCTGTTTCCTCTTCTTACATCACCAAGTACGACGCCCTCTGCTGTTATCTTATTGTATACATATCCTGAACCATTATAGATGTAATATGTTACATTGTACTTTCCATTCGGAACCTTAACATCAAACTCCATTGGGTTTGTTGCATCCCAACCAAGTACACAATCGTCAGCAACTGCCGCAAGGCTCTCAGCATTTGAAGTATACTTCTTCTCCGAGCCTTCTTCCGCAAGACCATCTCCAAATACAAATCCGTAGCCCTTCTCATCGCTATACTCGTCGGCTGCCAATACCTGTGTCCAACCATCCTCTACAGTTCCTGCACCAAAGTCAAATCTCAAATATGCAGGTGCCTGCTCTGTGTCGCTTGAGCTACCAGACTCGCTCGTGTTCTCGCCCGTCGGTTCTGTCTCACCTGTGCTTCCGCTTGTCGGCTCTGTCTCACCTGTGCTTCCGCTTGTTGGCTCTTTCTCACCTGCTGACTCGGACCCGCTTGGTGTCTCAGGCTCTTCCGGCTCATCTGTTGATGGGAAATACTTATCCATCCACTCATCATAATTAGAAGCCTTAATCTCAAGACCACTAAGTACAACTGCTCCTTTATAACCTTGGTCAAGTGTTATCTTAACTTCTAACACACCGTCCTTAACCTCTACGGTTGTCGTTGTTACATTTGCTTCGTTCTTATTTGCATATCTTGCAACATTATTATCCATATCCTCTACATATATAAGGTTCTTTGCTGTTCCCGATACATGTGATGTTAATACTGTTACATCGTATATTCCATTTGGTACATCTGCCTTGAATACTACATCTGAGTTCCAACCCATTGCACAGTCATCAAACAATGATGCATAGCTTGAATCGTATTTATCTGTAAATGTTGTTGTACCTCCCTCATAGTACCTAAATGTTATTCCCTTTAACGAATCTGCTGTAAGTCCGTAACCTGTTGTGCTATCCTCATACGACGGTGAAGCTGATGTTATCTCTGTATAACCGTCCATCAACGGTCCTACCTTTGATGAGTTCTTTCCATCTACTCCGCCAAAATCGAACTTCAAATACTTAGGCATATTCTTTTCTAACCATGCTTTATATAGCTCATCATAGTTAGAAGCCTTAATCTCAAGACCACTAAGTACAACTGCTCCTTTATAACCTTGGTCAAGTGTTATCTTAACTTCTAACACACCGTCCTTAACCTCTACGGTTGTCGTTGTTACATTTGCTTCGTTCTTATTTGCATATCTTGCAACATTATTATCCATATCCTCTACATATATAAGGTTCTTTGCTGTTCCCGATACATGTGATGTTAATACTGTTACATCGTATATTCCATTTGGTACATCTGCCTTGAATACTACATCTGAGTTCCAACCCATTGCACAGTCATCAAACAATGATGCATAGCTTGAATCGTATTTATCTGTAAATGTTGTTGTACCTCCCTCATAGTACCTAAATGTTATTCCCTTTAACGAATCTGCTGTAAGTCCGTAACCTGTTGTGCTATCCTCATACGACGGTGAAGCTGATGTTATCTCTGTATAACCGTCCATCAACGGTCCTACCTTTGATGAGTTCTTTCCATCTGCTCCGCCGAAATCTAACTTCAACCATACAGGTGGCTCTGTCGTATCCGGTTCCTCCGGCTCCTCCGGCTGTTCCTTATCCGGAACATACTCTACAAGCTCATCCTTGGAGATAGTGTCGATTAACTCAAACTTGCCATCGCCCTCAGCCCTATATATCTGATATCCTGTTACTTCATGTCCATATGTGCCGTCGCTTGCCTCTGTAAATGCAATCTCAGCACTGTTCTTGGTAAGCTGGCCTACCATAAGCTGTGAAGTGACAAGACCTTCAGAAAGGAGGTAGCTTAAGTTAGCAGGCTGATTGTAACCAACATTCTCCCATGCAACGCCCTCTCTGTACGCAAGATTCTCAAGGAGACATGGTACGACATAATCGGTCTGAATTGTTGTCGTGTAAACACGGACCTTGTTCTTGTCTGCTGCACAACGTGCAATAATCTCTTCTCTCCAGTCTCCGAGGAAGTCTGCGATAATACCAAGATTACCCTTTGTTCCGTTGCTTGACCAGATTTCTGTTGATGAGAGAAGCTCTACCTGCTCCTCCTTCTCATAATCCCACTTGTAGAGCTTAACTCCTGTAGGAGCGTAAGCCGCTTTGTTAAATGTATGATCCTGAACTTCACTTAACAGATCTCCATCCCAGAAGATGGATGCATTAGAAGCAGGAGTCTTGTCAGCAAGCTTTATGAGCGCTCCAACCTTTGACTGAGTTGAATAAACCTCTCCGTCCGTAGAATCCCATGAAGGTTCATCATTTCCCTCGTAAGTAGGACTCGCTATTGACCACCACTCAGCACCTGCCGATGTAGGGTCGATATCCGCTGCAACACCACGGCCTGTATCCTTACCTGTCCAGTAACCCATGAGAATTTCACCTGTCTCGGCGTCATGGATTTCCACATGGTATGCTGCATCATCATGCTCGTGAACGTCCATTATCTCAAGTCCGTCGTTCCACTCTACCCAGTCTGATACATGCATCGCATCACCATGTCCAAGACCTGTTGAATACTTAACCGTACCATCATGGTCAACCGTGAGGGAACCGTAGATAATCTCGTCCTTGCCATCATTGTCAACGTCATTTACACTGAGACCATGGTTACCCTGTGCCTCGTACTCCGAGCCTGCCTCATTTGTATCGAATGCCCAGTAAACATCAAGCTTTCCTTCACCGTTTACATAGTAAGCTGTAAGGCATGTTCTTGTGTAGTATCCTCTTGAGAATACTGCGTATGGCTTCTCACCATCAAGATAAGCTGTTGCAGACAAGAATCTGTCAACACGGTTACCATACGCATCGCCCCATGCACCAACATTTCCTCTTGCAGGAACGAAGTCCGTTGTGTCAAGAATGCTTCCGTCCTCACCGTTGAACATTGTGAAGTACTCAGGTCCGTCAAGAACATATCCTGAAGCGTTACGGTAATCATTCTTTTCACTGATTTTCTCTGTTGGAAGTGAGCTTGAAGGAACATCAATGTACTCTGCCTCGGCAAGTGTGTTGGCTGTGCCGTCTGTTGGTCTTAATACTGTTGTTCCCGGTGCTGTCTTAACTGCTATCTCTGCCTTGCCATCACCGTCATAGTCCCATACCTGGAACTGTGTATAGTGGGCGCCTGAACGGATATTGATACCCATATCAATTCTGTACAGAAGTGAAACCTCACCTGTTGCCCAGTTTACATCGTATGCGTCAAGGAAAGTCTTTCCTGTAAATCCATAACCTGAATTATCCCTTGCGTTGCTTGGATACCACTTAACAATAAGCTCAAGAACGCCGTCTCCGTCAAGGTCGCCGAGTGACATATCGTTAGCGCTGTAATCGCATGTAGTCACCTCACCATTGTACTCAGGCATTGTCTCGTCTGCAGGAGCATAGAGATTGAGTTCAAGGTACTGATGCTCCCAGCACCTGGTATCAACTGCCTTCACACCGATAGCGGAATCGTTGCTTCCTACTACCTTATATGTAGATGCGCTTGTGCCGCCCTCATCTACCATATTTGTTACGCTTACGTTCTCTGCTATTGCAACACCATCACGGTATACAGTGAAGGTTGTTTTAAGATTGTTGTCATTGTCAAAGTCTGCCTCAAAGCTTCTCCAGCTTAAGTAAACACCCTTTGTAAGTGTATTTCCGTCCTTGTCTGTTGCTGATATAAGTGTCTCTGCACCCTTCTCACCCGCAAGATTAACTGCTACAAGTGCTCTGTCCGAGTACTTCTCAAGATTTCCGGGTGTAAGTGTTCCGGTGACAGGAGTCTTGCATGCTGCTGAAAGCTCACTTAAACCACCTGCGTTGAGTGCTGCCACCTTGTAGTAGTAGCTTATGTTGGTATCAATATCAAAATATGTATCCTTGAAGGTTGTCTCTGTAGTCTCGCCCACCTTCTCAAATGCCTTGAAGCCCTTCTCGCCCTCAGCCTTCGCTGAACGATAGATAACATACTTGATTACCTTGCCCTTGTCAGCGTCTGCAACAGAGGCTGCGCTCCACGAAATTGTGATTGTGTTCTGTACGCCCGTTGTTGATGATGCAGGGTCTACACATACAACATTCGTTGGAGCTGCCGGAACCTTAACCGTATCCAATACAGCCTCAACCGTCTCAACATTCGAACGAGCCGACTCTGTTCCGTCTGCCGTAACACATGTCATGTAGTACTGATATGTCTCACCAAGAGCCGCCGTCATGGCTCTGCAGCCAAGCTCATCCTTCTTGTACTCTTCAGTTGTAAACGACTTTACAACGGTGAATGCATCATCAGAAGAACTCTTTCTGTAAACCTTGTAGCTTACAGCCTCATCGACACCTGAAAAACCGAGAAGGAAAGTCATGTTAGAACCGCTTACCGACTTCTCGGATGCCACAAGTGATGATGGAGCCTTTAAAATCTCTGTAACCGTAAAACCGTTAAAGTAATTGTCTGTTGTTATGTTGAGCTGTCCGTCCTCAACTCTTACCGTTCCTGTCGCACCGGCAACGCCCTGCCGAACGGAAATGCTTCCGATGGACTTACCCTCAGCGCCATAGGATGACTTAACCGTTGAGGTTCCCGGAAGAAGGTCTCCGCCGTAGCAGGTAACCTCATAATCGCCGTTAGGAATATCAAGTGCGAACTCTCCTGCACCCAACGTAAAGTCCCTTCCCATAAGGCTGTAGGAATCATTCTTCTGCTCACCGCGGTCACGTCCCGCGCCCGGTCTTGTTATCCAGCCATAGCCTCTTGCAGCGTCATACATCTCTGCACCGACACCTGTCCAGCCTGTCTCTGTAGGCCCGTCAGCCTTTGCAACGCTGTCCTTGTCACCATTGATATCGAACTTCCAGCCTGCTGTCTTAGTTGTCACCTGTATCATGTTAGAGAACTCACCCAGTCCCTTAGGGTTGAAGCCTCTGACTGCATATACATATGTAATTCCCGCCTGGCAGGACGTATCTGTATACTTGTTTTTAGATGATACGGAATACTTCTCAGCATTGGAAAAATCCACATCATCAATTGTCTGTCCATCCGCCAATACAGCTCTGTAAATATAGTAGAGCTCAGAATCTTCCTCTGCATTCCACTGTAATCCCACAGATGATGCACCTACTGTTGTGCTTGCAAGATTCTCAATCTTACCCGGAGCCTTTGTAGGAACCTTATTCACAACAAGTGCCGCAAGTGGATCAAGCGCATCTGTTGCGCCGTCCTTTGCATAATCAACAATTCCCTCAGCAACACACTGTGCGAACTTGTATGCTCCATAGTACTGTAAATGAGTAGAATCGTTAGCACCGCCTGCGTAAGCACCTTCAGGGTAATCGCCTGCCTCAACAATGAGGAACAATGACTTAGCGCCCTCGATACCGAACTCATTGCAAAGTGCTGTAGAACGTGCCGTAAGATCAACTATAGGAATATTCTGCTCCTTGGCCATCTTACGCATAACGTCGCCGTACTTCTCAAAATTGCCGACAAAGGACTTTAGCGAACCGTCTGCATTAGTTGTATAGCTGTATCGTGCAACAGGTGTTACAAGAACAGGAGTGGCGCCTCTCTGTGTTACACCATCAACATAATACTGCATCCAATACTCAAAATCCTCAGGTGAAACATACCTGTTAGGTCTCGCAGCAGTGGCATCATTGTGTCCCCACTGTACAAGCACATAGTCTCCCGGCTTTACATCCTCGAGTAAATCATCGAACTTTCCCTCCTCTATGAAGGACTTAGAGCTTCTTCCGCCAATAGCTCTGTTCTCGACGATAACATTCGTTGTCTCATAGGTCTGAGCCTGACTATACTGACAGTCCTTGCACTCACGCTCCTCAACAAAATCTCCGAAGAAGTTGTGAAGTGTCTGTCCCCAGCCTGTCTGAGGGTAATAATTACTCTCATAAGTCTGAACGGTTGAGTCGGAAGCGATAAAAATTGTAGGCTTATCGCCCGCTGTCTTAGCTGCATTCTTGGTAATTGTAACCTTGCTTACATATACCTTGCCTGTGGCAGCATCCTCCTCTTTAGTCGCGCTTCCCGATGTCTCCAAAAACTTGAGGTTAAGGACACCATCAACGAGGCACGCTGTTATATCCTGTGTAACGGCAGCGCCCGCTGCCACCTTAACTCCTGATGCCTTTGTGATATCCTCTGCCTCGAGTGAAACCACAAGCTCCTTATCAGTAGGGTTGACAAGTTCAACGCTTACCTTGTAATCTGCATTGTCAAGTGCGAAGTCAAGTGTGGAAGTGTTCTCATAAGTATAAACTCCAAAGCCTGTACTCTCAGTCTCTTTCCATACCTTGCTCGCAATCTCAAGATATCCGTCACCGTCAGTTACATACGATGCACTTCCGGTCGTGACCTTCTCCTCTCTTGGGTAATAAACTCCGCCTACCCAGTCCTTGGCTGCATCAGGGTAAGCCACATCGCTGAAACCATAGCCCGTCTCAGCGCTGAATAAGGTAGAAGAATTGACCTTCTGCCCCTTTCCCATTGCATAGGCACCGGCAGCTGCCTTAACTGATGAAGCCTTCTCGGCTGCATTTACAGTTACTGCACCGACATCCGAAAGTGATACGCTTCCTGCCACCATAGCCACTGAAAGCATAAGCGATACTCCCTTGCGAATGTTCTTCTTGAATTCTTTTGACAAATTGATTTTGCCACGCCAAATACTTGAATTCATGAATCATCCTCCCATTTGTTACATTATTATAGTTTTCGTGAATATAGTTTTGCTACTTTATGCATATTAACATCTTGTGCATTCAAAGTAAACATTCATTTTGTGCATTTTTGTTGTTTTTATGAGCGTTTTCAACCATCTTATATGCAACATGTATTATTCTATAGGTTGTTAGTACTATTTTTTGTGCATAGGTACCATATTTTCGTTTTGCATTGTGTCTATTTATGTTGGTTTTTTCGAAAATTCTATATGTCATTTTTTTGATACATATCAGAATGTTGTAAACAGTCATGGATGACGGATTTTGCAACAATGGCGGAATGAGAAGAAATTTTTTCAGAATCATTTAGAACAATCAGATAAGTCATAGAAACGAAGTCTCCTATTACATAAAAAAAACAGATACCCATCTGTTTTACATGGGTATCTGTTGTGTAATGCAATGTATGTTTCCACCGCCTACAATTATATCGCGCGCGTACACCGGGACGACTTCCCTGTCCGGAAATGCCTCCTTCAACACAGCGGCTGCCTTACCATCATTAATATCGCCGAACTGCGGAAGGATAACCGCACCGTTTGAGATATAGAAATTCACATAGGAGGCTGCAAGCCGCTCACCCGCACTTCTCTCATCCTCGCCCGGCTCGAACTCAAATCCGGCAAGCTCTTCCTCGGTTATGCACACCGGCTTTTCAGGTATATAAAGCTTATGCACCTTGAAATGCCTTCCCTTTGCGTCCGTCTCGCGTTCTAAGACCTCAAGACATTTTTTGCTCATCTCATACTGTGGGTCGTCCTCCTTGTCCGTCCACGCGAGCACGACCTCACCCGGACGCACAAAAGCACATACATTATCGACATGCTCGTTGGTCTCATCCTGATATATCCCGCACGGAAGCCATACCACCTTTTCCACATTACAGTACTGCTTCAGCTTTTCCTCAATCTGCGCCTTGCCAAGCTTCGGATTTCTTCCCGGGCTGCACAGACAGCTCTCCGTAACCAGCATGGTTCCATCGCCGTCCGAATGTATCGAACCACCCTCCAGCACAAACGGCTCCGCATCATAGCAGTCAAAGCCCGCATACTCAAGAAAGCGCTTTGCAACCAGATTATCCTTCGTCCAATCTGCATACAGCCCGTCATAATCCCCGCCCCATGCATTAAAGCTCCAGTTGATGCCTCTCACGACGCCGTCGACATTTTTCACAAAGGTCGGTGCCACATCGCGCGCCCATGCATCATCGGACTCAAGCTCAACAACCTCTATTCCTTTGTCCGCACATGTAACCTGCTTTTCAAGCATGTGGCGCACCTCTTTATACTGCCGGGCTTCTGAAAAATCCGCCTCGATATCCTTAGGATTTTTTTGCTCCTGAGCTTCTTTTAGATGCTCATGAGCTTCCTTTAGATGCTCATGGTCGGCAAGCATATAGACATGCTCACTCTGTGCAATTATTGCCGCAATCTTAGCGAATACCTTCTTCGCAGCCTTACCGCCGTATATCCATGAGCCGGGTCTTACCGGCCATATCATAATGCAGCCCTGATGTCTCTCAAACTCACCCGGCATTCTGAAATTGTCATCCCTTGGGGTACTGTTGAATATTCTCATTTGATTTTCCTCTTATTTCTTTTAAATTGTTTCCCCGGTTTTCTTCAACAATCTGTTGGAGTATTTCCGAATAAAACCAATACCGTTTTTATGCCCCTCTCAAAGCGGCATCGGTGTCCGGGCAACCAGAATAACCGCCAGAATTGCAGCGACAAATGCCACTGCTCCTATGACTGCCAGCAGCTTTTTACTGAGCTTCTTCTTCGCTGCCTTGCATACCAGTGCTGTGCAGGCCACGCAGACAGCAGCAACTCCAAGTGCAATTCCCAGTGTTTCCCACAGCCACGATAATTCATATAAGATTTCCATGTAATCACCTCTCCTTCTGTTTGTCAATTTGAACGCAGAATAAGCAATCCCCCGTTTCAAGTGTGTAGAGCACTAAGCGGTTGGTAAGGGGGATGCTTATGTCAGTGGGAGTTAAAAGCTCCCACTGACAGTTCGCAAAGCGACTGCGTTCATGAGCAAGTAGCGAAAGCGGATTGCGAATGTCCGCTTTACTTTGTAAATTATAATTGTTTCTCTGCTGCTAAGATAATTCCTTCTTCTATCTCTACTTCCCTAATTATTTCAAAACCATTTTTTCTCCAAAAATGATTTGATTGAGGATTATCCTTATCTATTCCCAACTGGCATTTTTTAAACCCTTGCTCGGATAAATATTCAAGTGCTTCAGAAACTATTTTACTGCCAATCCCGTTCCCTTGTAATTCACAATCCATCATAAAAAATCCAATATATACATAATCACAAGCCGGATATCCATCTACTAAATCCATTACTGCAACTAATTTATCATTATCAAAAAAACCAATATAATACTTTTGTTCGATTGGAATACCTGGAGGAGTAATTTCTATGTCTTTCTCTATTAGCTCAATAGAAGGTTCTTTTCCACAATATTCATAATACTGTGTATTTCTCTTGCAAAATGTATAAATCATTTGTACATCATCCAAATTAAGTTTTTTTACAGTATATCTTTTAGAAAGCTTTTTTATATCTATTTCTTTCACCATATCACCTCTGCAAATTCAACTCTATTATAACTATTTCCGGTCGATTGTTGATTCGCACCGGAATAATACTGTTTCCAATACCTCTGCTCACAATCATGGTTGTTCCATTCTCTGTATAGGTGCCTGCGTCATATTTCGGGAAAATTCCTTGGTTCGGAGCAATAACTCCTCCCAAAAATGGCAATCGAAATTGTCCGCCGTGGGCGTGCCCCGACAATACTAAGTCAATATTTTTATTTTGATAGACATTAAAATACTCGGGTCTATGCGACAAAAGTATAGTAAATCCATTGCTAATATTTACCTGCGAAAGTTTTGTTTCCAAAATACTTTCCGATAAAAAACTGTCTCGTTCCGAAAAATCAGGGTCATTTAAGCCTATTAGCTGAATACACTCACCACCATAGTTCAATTCGATGGCTTCATCTTGAAGAACGGTAACTCCTGCATTTTCTAATGATGTCCTTAATTCTTCATATTGTGAGCCGACCCATGCTTCATGATTGCCTGTACCAAAATAGCAGGGAGCGATTTTTACTGCTTGTTGAGCAAAAGATATTGCGACTTCAATATTTGTATGGTTGGAATCTATCAAATCCCCGGTAATAACGATTATATTTGGGCTTTCTGCCTTTAATATAGCAATTAACTTTTCATTATTCTTCCCGTATTCCGCATTATGCAAATCCGAAATATGGGCAATAGAAAAATTGTCAAACGCTTCAGGCAATTCTTTAGATGTTACTGTTAAATGGTTTGTTTCTACCGACAGATTTCCCCAAATTACCCAACTGACCATAATTAAAATCAGAAGCACCACAAGTATAATTATTTTTCGCTTTCTTATATTTTTCACGATATTATACCTCACCATTATAAATCCTATCCCCACAAATTGGAATTGTTCGAGCTTTTCAAATACTAACGTCCTTAATTCTGTTCAATAATTGATT